>Ga0182021_10000069_pt1 | contig 87736 bp, 79 predicted proteins | sample 612E3MmetaG_FD_120493 | JGI IMG/M metagenome (GOLD analysis project Ga0182021, IMG submission 120493) | Permafrost microbial communities from Stordalen Mire, Sweden - 612E3M metaG (Illumina Assembly) | ecosystem: Environmental > Terrestrial > Soil > Wetlands > Permafrost | place: Sweden... | reverse complement strand
TAGTGAAACCCCTGCTTCTTGATTTTGTATCCATATGTACAAACTCCTCCTCTACTGGTCTATAAATTCGTTCACGTATTTTTTGTGACAGTTCGGGAATCTCCATATACTATTGTCATTTCGAGCGTAGCGAGAAATATTTGTTCGGACCTAAGAGAAGAAAATCAAGATTCCTCACATTCGTTCGGAATGACACTGCACTGGATTCCCGCCTGCGCGGGAATGACAAACTTCTATTTAACGGACAGAAAAAGATATCTCCCTTCGGTCGATATGACACCGAAATGATGCGATCATATAGTTAGCTCGTTCCGTTCCGATTGTTTTCAGCGCCGTCATCAGATATTGAGCGTGACGGCAGGTGCCTGGCGGTAAAAAAACCGACAAAGGACGCAAAGATGGCAAGCACAGCTATCGTGAATGCGAGTGTTTTCCCATGCCATAACCCGTTAAACCAGCGCCGGAAGTCATCCGCAAGCACGGCGGCCTTTCCGCCGTATACTTCCAGATCATGTTTATATATCTTCGTATTTTCCGGCATGATCGGATAAATAGTGCCGCCTATTATCTGGTAACCGAGGGCGCCGCCCGCATCCATATCGGCTGTCTGATATACGAATATCGCCGTACCCAGACCAACCAGCAGAATAACCGCGCTTAAGAGATTAATACCCATGCGCACGCCTTCGCTTTTCCCGTTCATGTTGCACCTGTTTTCGCCGTTATATTTGTGGACAGTATAAGAAGAATTGCCTCGTGTGTCAATGAGTCATTCCCCGCATAGAGGCGCACAGTATCCCGATGTTTGTGGAAGCTACGTGGGAACGGCAGCAGTCCCGATCCGCTCAAGGAGCGGGTTGTCAAAGATATCAAAACGTCTATTCTCTTATCGCCTGACCTATGCTAAACGTTTATGAGTGCTATATCCGGCCCCGCAGGCGCAGGCAGCGCGTAATTGAAAGGGATTCCCTTGACGTGAAATTTCTCTCTTATGACAGCGTCGAAAAAATAGATTGCGAGACTGAAATCAGGACGGCGACTTTGGATACTGTCCGTGATTTCGGCAGCACATGGGAGCCATACGTGGATGACAAAATTATACGGCAAAGGGATAAAGATTTTAACTACCGCTGTTTTGAATGGGATAGAATAATCAATATGTCGCTGAGCTCAGTTCTCATTGACAAATGCTACGCAGCCTGCACCGGCGCGCGCCTCGATGGTTTGCTGTCTTTCAGGCATCAACGCCTGCTGTACCTGGATTTTTTTGCCACGGCTCCGTGGAATTATTACGGCACCGCCGGCAGAATGCGGCGCATAGGATCAGGTCTCGTCTATTTCACTATCAAGACGAGCCTTTCTCTATCGCTGGAAGGAGAATTTGTCCTTTATGCACTGGGCGGATCTGAACAATATTGCGAAAAAATCGGCATGCTCCCTACGGGCGACTACAAGTTCGGCCTGAAAAAGTATCAAATGCCTAAAGACAAGGCGGCCTTTTTTGAAAAAAGTTTCCGGAAGTATGTCGTCAACGGTTAGATGGCGGCCGCGCACCTGAAGATTTAGTTGGGAGTCAGTATACCGGCCCAAGATTATTTCTGGAAATGTTCAACAATATGGTATAAGCTGTTCCTAAATAGAATGTTCTTCTTCATTATGGAGGCATAAGGATCTTTCAGATATGAGAGATAAAGATATGACGAAAGAACGATCGTCGAAAAAGTCAAAAAAAATACACAAGCCGGAATCGAAATTGGGAGCTGGCAAGGCACAGCGGGCGCAGGCTGAAAGATTGAAGACAGAAATTGCGCCCCGCATTCTGATTGTTGAAGACAGAGCGAAGATTCTGAAGCCTCTGACGGATATTCTCGTCAATCACGGCTATCAGGTTCGTCATGCCGCAAGCGGACAAGCGGCGCTGACATCAGTGGCAAGAGAAGCACCCGATCTGATCCTGCTCGATACGCAATTGCCGGACATGGAGGGCCACGAGGTCTGCCGTCGTTTGAAATCCAACAAGAAGAGCCGCATGATTCCCGTCATTTTCATCGGCCTCCTTGAAGAAGTATCAGTCAAGATCAAGGGCTTCGATGCCGGGGCCGTCGATTATATCACCAGGCCGTTCCGGCAGGCAGAGGTCCTGGCCAAAGTCAAGACTCATCTGAATCTGCGCCTCCTGCAAGATCAACTCGATGCGCAAACCCTCGAACTCCAGCAAGAGATGAATATTCGCAGGGAGACGGAAGCGGTCTTGCGTACGGCCGAGAGACTGGCGTCCGATATCATCGCTTTTATGCCTGACCCAACATTTGCCATAGACCGCGAGGGGATAGTCATTGCGTGGAACCGCTCCATGGAGGAGATGACCGGCGTCCGGGCGGAGGCTATGCTCGGGAAAGGGGATCACGAATATTCACTGCCCTTTTACGGAACACGGAAACCGCAACTGATTGATCTCGTATTTGAAGCAGATGCGGCAATCGAAGAAGAATACCTCTTTGTCAGGAGACGGGGCTGCGCCCTTCTCGCTGAAGCGATGGTAACGCTGAATGAGGAAAATATTAAGGTCTGGGAAAAGGCGAGCCCCCTCTATAATGAGCAAGGCGATATCATAGGCGCCATTGAGTCGATTCGCGACATTTCGGAGCACACGCTGACCGAGGAATCCCTGCGCCAGGCCGAGGCTGAATATCGAGGCATTTTCGAAAACGCCCAGGAAGGCATTTTCCGGTCAACCCCCGAAGGGCGGTTCATTATCGCAAATCAGGCGCTGGCATCCATGCTCTGCTACAGCTCTCCCCGAGAACTCCTTAACGCCATCACCGATATCCCGCATCAACTCTATGTCAATCCGGACGAGCATGAAGTATTAAAGCAGATGATTAGAGACTACGGTCCCACGAAGGGATTTGAGACCCAGTATTACCGGAAGGACGGCGCCAAGATATGGGTTTCCGTCAACATGCAAGCGGTTCGTGATACAGACGGTCAGACGCTTTACTACGAAGGCATTCTCGAAGATATTACGGTGAGCAGGAAAGCTGAAGAGGAACGCAAATGGAATCTTCAGCGGCTGCGTCAGACGGTACGGGCGACCATCCAGGCCATGGCCATGGTCGTGGAAGCGAGGGACCCGTATACGGCCGGCCACCAGAGGCGTGTATCGAACCTTGCCCGTACCATTGCCACGGACATGGGCCTTTCACGCGACAGGATAGACGGAATCCGCATGATGGGCGCCATCCACGATATCGGCAAGATATCCATTCCGGCCGAAATTCTGAGCAAGCCCACGAAACTGAACGACATGGAATTCGGTTTGATCAAGGCACACGCGCAGGCCGGTTACGACATATTGAAGGATATCGAGTTTCCCTGGCCGGTCGCGGAAATCATACTTCAACATCATGAAAAGCTAAACGGCTCCGGATATCCCCAGGGGCTGAAGGGTGATGAGATTCTTCTCGAGGCAAGAATCGTAAGCGTTGCCGATAAGGTGGAAGCCATGGCATCGCATCGTCCATACAGGCCGTCCCTCGGTTTGGAAGAAGCTTTGGCCGATATCTACGAGAATAGAGGCACCCTCTACGACGCTGACGCAGTGGATGTCTGCATGAAACTCTTCCATGAGAAGCATTATCAGATGAATGGATAATGAGTGCTCGCTGCAATCTCGGGCCTGCAGCTTAGACCGCTCTCCAGTCTTTATTAATTCCCGATCCAATCATGATTTCAGTTGGTGAAGTTATCTTTAATCTTCTTCCATTTTATATTTTTTCTCATTGATAAGCCGCAAGCAGGTATCAACAACTTCAGGATCATAGAGTATACCCCTGTTTCCTCTGATGTCATACAATGCTGCATCGACTCCCAGGGCCGGCCTGTAGGGCCGGTGGTAAGAAATGCCATTCACCACATCGGAGACAGCCAGTATCCGCGACTCCATAAGAAGTTGATCTCCAGTCTTCCCATTTGGATATCCGGAGCCATTTATCCTCTCATGATGCTCAAGAACCATCCTTGCAATGGGCCACGGAAATGCAATGTCCTTCAGCATTTCATACCCGGACTGCGCATGACTTTTCACCAGTTCGAATTCTGACTCCGTCAGTCTCGTCGGTTTATTGAGGATGTCTGCGGAAACTGATATCTTGCCGATATCGTGAACCAAGCCTGCTGTCCGGATGCCGTCACTCTGATCCTTCTTAAGATTCATTTCTGTTCCAATCGCATGGGCCAGACCGGCCACCCTCCGATGGTGCTCCGCCTTGCAGGGATCTCTTGTTTCAACAATCTCAGCTATTGCCTGAGCGGCTTCCAGGAGCTGTCTATATACAGTTTCCGTCATAGGAGACGCAGACAAGGCACGTTTCATTTCCGGCGCAGATTTGTCCGCTTCGTTCAGCAGCAGGCGTATTTCTTCCAATTTATAAGAAATGTTTTGTTTCGTCTTGTCTTCGTCGTTCATTTGCTTCGCCTCAATCCGCATACATCAAAAAAAGTCGTCTTCATGTAACAAGTCATTGCTCAAGCAAGTCAGATTAGTTTTAGAATTTCGTTTCCATCTCTTTGATCAAGTCAAATAGTCTCTGATTCACCGGCGTGGGAACATTGTACTGTCTACCCAGGGCGATAACCTTACCGGCTAACATCTCGACCTCTGTTTTCCTGCCGGCCTCAACATCCTGAAGCATGGAGGTCTTACCCCCTGGGTTCAAGCCCAGAAGAATTTCATTAAACCTCTTGATATCCTCTTCTGTGAGATTTACCTGGGCCTTCTCAGAGAGCTTAATGACCTCCCGCATGGCCGATTCCATCAGGTCTCTGGCTTCTTCAGAGGTTTGAAATATGAGGAAAGGCGCGCGGAGAACGGCTGATGCCTGATTGATTCCGACGTTAATCATGAACTTCCACCACATGATGCGCATCATATCAGGAGGCGTTTCATAGCGGATCCCCGCCTTGTCGAAGAGGACCTGAATACGCTTGACCCGGTCTGTAAGAGATACATTTCTTGCTTCTCCGAAGAATATTTTCCCCTGGTTGTTGTAATTCACGCGGTTCCCTTCCCTGAGCGCATCAATGCCTACGGAAATCGCATACAGAACCTTTCCCATACCGTAGGCGGCTCCAATCCGCTCCTCGCTCTCTATGCCGTTCATGACAGACATGATCGCGGTTTCCGCCCCCACCCTGTTCTTCATGTCCCGTAAGGCGTCATCGAGATGATGGTATTTTACGGCGACGATGATGAGGTCGGCAGGGGTTAACAGATCCTCCGGCGGGATGACGGTAATGAAGTAGCGCTTGCCATTGACAATCAGACCTTCCTTGCGGAGCCGCTCGGAACGCTTCCCTCCGGCAACGAACGAGACTGCACGCACATCCATATCATACAGGAGGCCGCCGTATGCGGCTCCCAGCGCCCCCGCCCCGATAATGGATATTGTCTCAATCGATGGTTTCATGTTCTCTCCTATATAATGCGGCAGCCGCTATAATGATGTGATCCGTATCACGTCCAGCGCTTAGGCCGCCCGCATTACGCTCTGCATTTACGGCTGGGCCCGGAAAGACAATTATCTTCCTAATCCTCAATAATGGCGACGGGACGGCACCAGCCCGCCGAGGCCCGTTTTATCTTCACGGGAAAGCAGCAGACGCTGAACCCGTTGGATCGGCCTATGGCGCTGAAGTTGGTCATCTTCTCCATGTGGCAATATCCCATGTCGATGCCTGCGAAGTGGGCCTCCCAGATAACCTTGGGATTACCCGTCTCTTTGAATTCGCGGGCCAGATAGGGCAGAGGACGATCCCAGCTCCACGCATCGATCCCCACGACACGCACGCCTTTCTCAACCAGAAACACGGTGCTTTCGCGGTCCATGCCGGCTCCCCGGGTAAGATACTCGGGCTTGCCCCAGGCCGCATCTGCGCCTGTCCAGATGAGGACGATGTCGAGAGGCTTAATCTCGTATCGGATCCGATCCAGCTCCTTCTTGACATCCGCCGCGGTGATCCTCTCGCCATCACCTTTGCGCCGGAAGTCGAGGAGGACGCCGCTGCTGAAACACCATTCGAGAGGCACCTCGTCGATAGTCATGGATGGCTTTCCCCGATCCATGGTGGGGTGGTAATGATAGGGGGCGTCCAGGTGAGTCCCGCTGTGCGTTGTAAGATTGATGAACTCCAGAGCCCAGCCCACACCGCCGGGGAGCTGGTCCTTTCGGACGCCGGGGAAGAAGTCGAGCATCTGGTCGGCGCCCATGCCGTGATCTATGTAGTCGATCTTTGGAATCATCATCGGCGGATCAGAGGGTAGGCCGGATTCGATACTGATACTCAGGTCAACGAAGCGCCTCATGGAAACATCTCCTTTGACGACAGTTGCTCGTCCCAGTATTTTTTCTTCACTATGAAAATTTTCCGCTGTCGTTACTCACGCGGACTCTACGGCTTCTGCGCCGGCGCTGGAGCTTGCGGGACTCCCCGTTTTTCCATTGTCTCCCGCTGTTTGTCCGAATACTTCATTACCTTTTCTATCCCCATCTCATCCGGGGACAGCCATTCACATTTCCCTGTATAATGGTCGCAGGCAAGCCCGGTAAGACTATTGGTAATATGAAAGAACTGGTATCTGTTGGCCATCCCGTAAATGAAAATACCGAGCACGAACAAAACAAGAACCGCTACCCTAAAAAACTTTTCAAAATTCATGTTAACTCCTTTCATGGATGTTAAAGTATTTATAACGCATCTTCAGCATGCTTCTCTTGCGTTCTTCTTTTTACGTGTGCAACGCCAGCTCTCTTCTGATCGCCATCCCAATCTTCTCAAGTATGTACGGCTTTCTCACATAGGCGCCCGCCCCGAGCTCAAGGGCCTTCTTTACACGCTCCGTCTCCGAAAAGCCGCTCACTATTATTGCCTTCTGCTTCGGGTTGATGTCGAGTACCCGCCGGTACGTCTCCAAGCCGTCTATACCCGGATCCATGATCATATCCAGGACCATGAGATCGGCCTTGCCGGCCTTGAGGTACTCAATCGCCTCCTCTCCGCTCGAAACGGCATCTACCTTGTAGCCCAGCCGGGTCAGCATGCTCCCTGCCACCTCCCGCTGCTCCTTCACATCATCCACCACGAGAACCGTTTCCCCATAGCCCATGTAATTCTCGGGAGATGTCCTCTGCTCATCTCCCGTCAGCTCCTCCCTCGTAGCAGGCAGGTAGATCGTGAAGGTGCTCCCCTTGCCATCTTCGCTTTGCACATCTATGTAACCGTTATGATCCTTCACTGTTCCCCAGACGACCGCAAGTCCCAAACCCGTCCCGCTTCTTCCCATTATTTTCTTCGTATAGAACGGCTCGAATATCTTCTTGATGTCAGAAGCCGAGATACCCCTGCCGTTGTCGGATACAGTCAGAACTGCATAATCTCCTTCCCTTACATCATCATAGCCGCGTATGGGTTGGTCGATGTAGCAGTTGTTCGTCCGGACTATGACTTCTCCCTCACCGGATATCGCCTCTGACGCATTGGACACAAGATTCATGATGGTTTTCCCCAGATGAACCTGAGACCCTTTGATGTTCAATAAACCTTTCTCAAAATCGGCCTTTAAGGTCACAGATGGATGATGCGCCTTCAGCTTTTCAAATTCCGGGGTTTCCAAATAGTCGGTAACCACGCGATTGAGATTGACAACCTCGGAAACAGCCACACCCCTTCTGGCCAACGTCAAGAGGTCCTGAATTATAGCGGCCGCTCTTTGGCTGGACAGCAGGATATTGGAAATGTGCCTTCTCCACGGATTACCTTCCGGGATCTCCATGAGAAGCAGCTCAGAATATCCCACGAGAACCCCCAGGACATTGTTGAGATCATGAGCTACACCCCCCGCCAGGGTCCCCAAGGCCTCCATTTTCTCTGAACGATGTAAGCGCTCCTCCATCTTCTTCCGTTCCGTGTTGTCACGTATACATTCTATGGCGGCAATAATATCGCCCCTCGAATCCCTCAAGACAGAGGCGGTGGCAGAAAGATGGACATTGCCGGGAGGCAAATTCGGCGTAAATGATTCACCAAAAAGTATGTCTCCCATCCTCTGTATTGATGTGTAATGCTTTTCCATCTCCGGATTGGGATGGAGGGCAAGATCAATAATAATAGGCCTTCTGTCCCCATAGAATGGCAGGGCGTATTCATAATTCCCCTTGCCGAGCATCTTTTCGGCCCTGATTCCCGTCATGGATTCTATTGCCCGATTCCAGGCCATCACCTTGCCGTCCTTATCAATGACAAGAGTGGCGTCAGGCAGGAACTCGATGATCTCCGAAAGCCTCATCTGTGATTCCCTCAACCTCTCTTCCATCCGCGCGCGTTCCGTTACATCACGGAAGCTCCACACCCTTCCAACAACTGCATCCCCCATCTTCTGCGGCTGCAATAATCGCTCAAATATCCGGCCGTCTTTAAATTCCAGCACATCAAAACTCTGGGCTTCCGGCCGCGAATACAGGAATTTCACCTTTTCGATAAAGCCCTCAGGATCTTTCAGCTGATCCAGCACAGAAGTTAATATTTTATTGTCATCTCCCGAAGCAGCAACGGATGCGGGAATGCGCCACATTGAAAGAAATTTATTATTGACGCTTGATACTTTGCCGTCTTTATCAACGACAAGGATGCCGTCGGCTGTGGATTCTAATGTTGCCGTCAAGAGGGAAATGGACTGCCGCAGCTTCTCGTCAGTACGTTTGCGTTCAGTAATGTCGCTTATGAAATTCAGCAGCGCCGGTTTATCTCTCCATGATATTGGAGTTGCATGAGCCTCTACCCATTTGGCAGTTCCGTCCTCAGCTACAACCCTGAAAGAAAAGCTGGGGGGATCTTTCTCACCCTTCATCCTCTTCGCATAGAACCCTATTACTGCCTCACGGTCATCGGGGTATATAAACTCGATAAAAGGCCTCGAGGTTAATATCTCTTCAGCATAACCTATAATTTCCACTGCCTCCCGGTTGATAAATTTCAGCATGCCATCCCGGGCAATACAAATTGCCTCCCCTGCGTTTTCCACCACGAGACGATACTTTTCCTCGCTCTCTATCAGGGCCTTCTCCGTCCGCTTCCGGTCTGTGATGTCTTGGAGGGTTTCCACGGCGCCAATGAGATTGCCTTGTGTGCCCCGGATAGTAGCTGCTGTGAAGCGAAGCCATCTACCCCCATTACCTAAGTGTGGGAAGAAATCTGAAGCCTCATAAGCCTCTTTGAGGAGGTTCGATTTTTTGTACCTCCCGGCGTATAATTTATCAATGCTATCAAAATCCTCATCTACCAGCAGATCCGCCATGCAGGGCCGTTCGTCGTTGTAAAAAGCCTTCCATTGTCCGTGGGTGCCGATCACTTCAGCGGCCCTTATCCGGCTTAATTCTTCGAGCGCACTGTTCCAGTAGACCACCCTGTGTTCTTTATCGATAACAAAGGTGGAAATAGGGGAGCCCTGGACGATGCTGTGCAACCTCTCCTCGCTTTCCCTGAGCGCCGACTCCGTTCGTCTCCGCTCTGTCAGATCGCGGCCGATTCCATAGCGGCCTATGGGCTCTTCGTTTGCGTCACGCAATGTGGCTACATTGAATTCCACGGGAATCCTGCTTCCGCTCTTATGGATAATGTCCATTTCATAGGGGGCGACTTCTTCACCCCTGATTCCCTTCTTGAATTTCGTAGCGGCTATTTTCTTGGCTTCAGGGGACAGTATATCTGTAAATGGCCGGCCGACGAGTTCTGAAGACGTGCGCCCTGTGACTATTTCAAACCTGGGGTTAACATAGGTGAACATGCCTTTACGATTTACTGTAAAGACAAAGTCCAATGTCGATTCAATCAGCGTCCGGTATTTTTCTTCACTTTCCCTTAGTGCTGTTTCCGTCTTTTTGCTCTCAGCGCCTGACCTTTCAAGTTCTGCAATTCTTTGATGCAATTTTCCCAATTCATCAATGAGCTGCTGCTTTGTCCTTTTATCTTCTGTCATGGTAATGCCCCGCTGCGCTAAACGCTTTCTTCTTCAGATGTTCATTTCGTGATGGACGTTTGCCTGCCTTTCTGTAATCAGGGAATCAGAGAGGACTTCGACGGGCGTAAATTTGAATTTCAGGAAGATTCTTTGATCTTTCGATCTGTCAATTACCGATCCTGTATATCCTGATACCGCAGGGTTCAATATCAACCTCGATATCACTGACCTGCGATTCATGCCGGTCTCCGCTGATTCTGTCCTCCATCCAAATCTGCTTTGTATTCTTTAGAAATGGCGACAGGTCAACCTGTAACCGATAGACATTATGGATATCGAGATTTGCAAAAATCAAATAGCCTTTGTCCGTTTCTTTATCCAGGCGGCGCAAGGCGCCCAGTACCGCACCGTGACCGTTGTCGATAAATTCCAGATTCCCGTCCTGATGAAACACAGGTGACTCCGTGAGCACACGGTTAATATTTCTTATGCCCTCGGCGATATATGCATTGTCCTTGAATGTATACTTTTCTTTCCTGCCGATAAAATCTATTTTTTCAGGATATCCATATTCAACTCCCTGGACTATCCCGGTCTGTCCCGTACCCATGAGGGTCGTAATCGCGTAGCGCGGCACGGCGGCCTCGGCCTTGCCAAAAAGCTGTGCGGGAGCGCCTGTATCATGCGTGGTGATAGGTATATGAAACCGCACCTTCCGCCCGATGTAATGGATGTAATCGAGATAATTCCGCAGATTGTACGCATAAGGGTATTCCCACTGGTTGGCAAGAAAAAGATTGATCTGCCCCTCAGCCGCTTTTTTCATGATAGTATTGGAGTCTGTAAAGTATTCGGCCATTATAACGAGGTTTGGGTAGGCTCCGCGCAAGTCTGCAAGGAGACTGGTAACAAATCCTTCGTGGCTTGAATGCAGGTTGTCGAGGCGGATCATGCCGCCCGTAAGCTCCGCGAAATGGGACCAGAAGAGGACATATTTCTTCATATAGTCCCAGATGTCGCTGCGGATGTCAGGATGGGGATGGTCATAATATATTTTTACAAGGTCCCCCCATTTCAGCCAGGAGTTCATATGCCAGCAGCCGGCGCGGTTCAGTCCGTCTTTTTCGCTTTTGTCAGGAACTATCCACTCCGGACACATCCGCACCATTTTGCTTTTGACCCCTATGTGATTAAAGACGAGGTCAAAACAAAGCCGGATTCCCAGTTCTTTCGCTTTTTCAACAAATTTTTCGAAGTCGGCAAACCCGTATCCGTTCTCTTCTCCGCTATAGGCCTTGTCGATGGAAAATAGGTCGTGAGCCGAGTACGGGCTTTCAGAAATGTCAAGGCTGGTAATAGGCAGGAGATGAACGGCATTAAAACCAAGCCCTGCGATGTGGGGCAGATGCAGAGTCCAATCGCTGATGGTGCCTGAGATGGGGATAATCATGGTATACATTCTTATATCTTTCAAAGCCTCCGGATCCACGATCACGTGGCTGAAAGGAACCCGGTCCCAGTACCATGTCTTGCCGTCGTCGAGGGAATATTTCAATTTAAATTTGTAGCTGCCGCAGAAACTTACCTTGTAAGACAGGCTGTAGATATTGTCCTTTTCCTGCCTAAATTCAAGCTCCCGCCATTCATTCTCCGCGCAGTCGATATTCGTATACAGGAAAACTTTGGCGCGGGTATTTTCCTGCTGGAATTCGACCGCCAAATGCAAGTCATCATTCTGATAGACTCTAAAGAACTCATCGGGAACTACGGGGAAGGAGCGGCGCAAGAGACCTTCTTTGCCTATCCTCATGTTCCGGGACTTGAGCTCGGGAATCTCAAAGGGAAGGAAAGAAGATTTTGCATCCATGATTCAGATCCTGGCCGGAAAATCCGTAATTATCAAGAATTGAACTTCTAACACATAAAAGACTGTATATCAACAGGGTTGAAGATATTGTTGTCTCTTGACTTACAACCGTCTTTCTTTTATATTTCACCGGTAAAATGATGATTCTAAGGAATTTCCAAATGCCCATTTATGAATTCGAGTGCTGTAAATGCAAGACCGTGTATGAGCAATTGATGAAGGTCGACGAAAGATACGATGTCCTGGAGTGCCCTTCATGCGGGGCAAAAAAGCCCAAGAAGCTGGCTACCGCCTTCAGAACCCACGCGTGGTCGACTTTTCTCGACAACATGGAAAAGAAGATCAGTCCCCATAAATTCAAGTAACAGGTGTCCCTCCGACGCCTACATGACGCCCTTGTACCAGCCGCCGTCGATCTGAATGGCGGCGCCGGTGATATAGCCTGCGATCTCTGAGGCTAAGAATGCTACGAGGCCGGCTAATTCTTCCGGCTTGCCCAGGCGCCCCATCGGTATTTCAGACTCCCATCTCTTGACAATCGCTTCCGGTGTAGTGCCCTCTCTTGCAGCTATTGCCTCGGAGACATTGCGAACCCGCTCCGTCATGGTATAGCCGGGACACACGTTGTTCACGGTGATATTGAACTGCGCCAACTCGTTCGAAAGACTTTTGGCAAAACCGATAACGCCGGCACGAATTGTATTGGACAGGATCAGGCCGTCGATTGGCTGCTTGACGGAAACAGAGGTCATGTTAACGATGCGCCCCCAGCGTTTGGCTTTCATCACCGGTACCGCCTCGCGGGTCATGACAATAGTGGAAAGCAGGTTGAGGTGGAAACCATATTCCCAGAGCTTGTCATCGATATCGAAGAACTCTTTGGATGGCGGCCCTCCGGCGTTGTTGACTAAGACATCCAACGTCCCGTAGTGCTTGATAGCGCTGCGGACAAACTTCTTTGCCTGTTCTGCGTCGCTCACGTCGGCGGCGATGGCAATGACCTGGCCCCCCGTTTCTTTTATGATCTCCTCCTTAGCCTGCGGGAGAGCGGGGTCGTCGAGGGCGCATATGGCAACGCGTGCGCCTTCTCTCGACAGCCTCTTTGCTACACACAAGCCCAGTCCCGTGCTTCCTCCGGCCACCAGCGCCACTTTATTCTTTAATCCCAAATCCATGTCTTCCTCCTTGATTGCTGTGGTAAGCTATTTTATTTTTCCTGAAATGCTTGAGATGCCTTCTTCAGAAGGAATTCCTGGAAGGCCTTGTCATGTTCGACTGAAAACGCCTCCTCGAAACCGCGATTCGCGTGGTCCAGCATGTATGTCTTGATGAAGCGAAGGGCCGACAGGGGCGCCTCCAGGATCGCTGCGGCCATCTCTCTTGCCCGCTCCAGCAACTTGTTGCCGTCGATGACCTCGCTGACCAGACCTGCGCGATGCGCCTCCGCTGCGTCGATCCTTCTGCCTGTCAGACACAGGTCACGGGCCAGTCCTTCACCTATGATCCAGCGAAGGGGGGTTAAGAGCGGGGGAATGCCGAACTTGATCTCCGGATGACCGAAGAGGGCGGTCTTTGAACACAACCTGATGTCGCAAAGTTTTGCGAGGTCAAATCCGCCCGCAAGAGCCGGGCCGTTCACCGCGGCTATCGTGGGCTTGGGAAAATACCAGATATCCCGGTGATACCTTGCCGATGTTTCGTAAATTTCATTATACAGGGCCGGTTGTTTGAATTCGCCGAGATCAAAACCGGCGCTGAACGCCTCGCCGTTGCCGGTCAGGATTACGGCGCCCACGGTTTCCGATTCCCGCCAGTCTTTCAGACATGCGGTTATCTCACGGCGCATCTGAATGGATATTGCATTTCGTCTCTCGGGGCGGTTCAGGCTGATCGTGCCGATCCTGCCCTGCACATCGGCGTTTATGTTTTTGTACTCCATGGCGCTCCTCCTTCAGAAATCACTCGTTGAAATGCGAAGACAATTTCCGGGAATGGGAATTTATTCTCGTAGCATGCTTTCACGTACGAGAGTGCCGATCATCCCTGATATCCCTGACCCTCCTTACTATTAGGCGACAGCAGACGAGAATATTCTCCGCCGAATAAAGGGTTAGCTCATCGCGATAATATTCTCTGAATATATCCTGGACGACGGCTTCGTCATCCCGCCTGTCGCGGAGGATGCGAGCCATGATACCCTGTGCGGCTTCGCGCGCCTCCTGAAGCGTCTTTCTTACATCCGGCCCTTGTACGATGCAGTTATGGGCCAGTCCGAGGATTTCCGGCTTAAGGGTTTCAATGGCTGCTATTGTCGTCATGTAGTCGGCATATCCGGTAAAGAAAATGGGGAAGAACCCCAGCCCCGATAACCGGTATCCCAGGCTGTCAGAGGCCAGCACGGCGCTTATTACCGGGATGTATATGATGATATTGCCCGGTGAATGCCCTCGCGTATCCAAGAACTTAACTTTCACCTCCCCGAGATCGAGTTCATCCGCCTCGGTCACGACTTTGCAGCCGGATAGCGAAGGGGCTTGCCGGATGGCAGGCCGGCTGGAAACGACGCCGCGATCCATCATGATAGATGACATGTGTAGGTCTTCCTGGATCAGCGATTCGACCGTTTTCGGATGCTCAAGAAATGCCGCCGCGCCCCGCCCTGCCACAACAACAGCACGAGGGAAGGCCTGTTTCAGGGCATCAAGACCACCGATGTGATCACTGTGGGGATGGGTGACGATCAGATAGTCCGGCCTTACGCCTAATGATGACAGTTGCATAATCACCTGATCAGCCGTAGCTGAAATACCCATTTCAACCAAGGCTGATGCATTCTTCCCTCTTATCAAATAGATGTGAAAATAGGGATGGCCCAGAATAAATAGACGTTTATCCACGGATTGGGGATACATATCTCATCAACGTACCTTTGTCCTTTTGGCGGTCCCTGCTGTTCTTGCGCCTTGTAACACATTTTAGAGAAGAGTTCCGCCATTTTTTAGCCATCTCAATTCAGGGCCGGTGAAACTCATTGACTGCAACGTCTGGCAGTCATCAGGCTAAGCGGCAAGATAAAGACTATATTTATCAATATGCCTTCAATTCGTGTGGGGTTTGCTTAGCATGCACAACAATGCAAAAAGAGAGCCGCCCCACCGGAAGGCGAGGCGGCTCGGAGACTGTCTCTCGATAGTTTCTATATTCTATATTGTTTTGGAGGAACCCAAAAAGCTACAATAGATCCTGCCACATTTCTGCGTAGACGCCGCTGCAGATGATCACGTCATCAACCTTCTCAAAATACACATGCTTCACCAGATCTTCTTTGGTAAGCGGGTTGTACCATTTGTAATCAACAAAGCCGCTGCCTTTCGTGTTAGCGACTTCGACGATCTCTCTGATAAAGCTCCTGCCATCGGAGTCTTTAACATCACAGAAGTCCATGCCGATATATTTTTCGTTGACTCCGTGCGCCAGCATTGTCCCTTTGAGATTCAATACGAAAACATACTGTTCGCCCGCTACAAAGGGTCCCTTCTGATTTGTGAACTCTGCCATAGCAACCGCTTTGCCCGCTTTCTTATAAAATGCTATTGCCTTCTTCACGAACTGTTTCGCCTCTTCCCCTGCTGCTCCGTACATAAGCCCCTCCTCCTTCAGTTTGTTATTGTAGTTGTTGTCCGGTCAACTTTGATGTCCGCCGGGTTATGGATTTAAGCCTAATTAACTGTTACGCAGGATACTAATATAGTACGATATTTGACAATTGCAATTGCGAAAAACCTGGGAAGGGCATGAGGAAAAATCTTATTTTGCCGTAAGTCAAAGGAGTAGATTTAATTCTTTAATGATCCTGTCACTCGTGGTCATTATCGTCCATGAACGCATGATTTCAAGGGCCTGCTCATGCAGATCCGGACTCCATGATCCCACCGCGTCTTCCGGCACGATCACCCGGTAACCTGCATCGGCCGCGCCGATACAGGTGGAAATGACGCAGTGGTTCGTGTACATCGCCGTCGCAACGATCGTATCAATCCCCCGCTGTCTTAAGACATGATCGATTATGGAGGAATTAAATGCCCCTTGGGCCGTCTTGTTGATAACAGGCTCATTAGGCAAGGGAGCGATAGCCGGCATAATCATATACCCGGGATCTCTGACAGAGACGATTGCGGGAACACCCAGTTTCTCTCTGCATTTCCTGTTCCATAAGCGGACATAGGGAACTAGGTCGGATCCGTCTTCCGTAAGAGAACCGAACGCCGTAAACGCAATACAGGCCCCGGCTTTGCGGAATGCTGAAAGCAATCTCCCGATAAGCGGAAGGATCTCCTTCCCCCGCCGGACGGCGCCCGCTTCCGCATCCGGCCCGTTGATGACGCCGAAGTAGCGAGGCAGATTTCCCCCCTCGCCTGCCTGATATATCTGCATGTCGATTATCAGAAGGGCCGTTTCCTTCTTACTCTTTATCAGTGCATTTCCGAGAGCGTTTTTGGCCATCTGTATATCCGTGTTTCTTTGAATTCGGCAGCGAGCGCAAACACCTTCGTTTGCTGCGGAAGGCTTCACATGCGCGACGGCCCTTATTTAATGGGCCATTCTCCCCGTTCTTTAAGAACGTCCCGATAAACTTCAAGGGCCTCATTGACGGCGGGCATGCCCGCATATGTCGCAACCTGGAAAAAAATCTCCGCAAGTTTCTTTGGATCACAACCTACATTCAGGGCCGCGTTCACGTGAAGCTTAAGTTCTCCTGTTGCTCTCAGAGCAGCGAGCATGGCGCAAGCAGCCATCTGCCTTTCAGGGAGTGTCAAAACGGTCCGGGAATAAAGGTTGCCCGTTATAAAACGGGAGAAATCATTGGCAAGGTCCCTGTCAAACTCCCGCCACATCAGATAAGGCGGATCCATCTTTATGCCTTTGCCGAAAAGGGTAGTCGCTGTTTCCTGGGTTTTTTTCTTGATTTCGTCGCTCATGATCTCATTCCTTAAATTTTTCATTCGTGGTCATCGTTAAGCTTGCCGCTGTAAGGGTTTACCTTAATGTCATCAAAACATGAATGGCAGAATACTTTTGTATCAACATGGCCGCAACCGTAACCCCAAAGGTCAAATTTACGGCAGTCTATGCAAAGAGGAACCTGACAGCCGTCACAGAAGATGACAGCAGGGATTTTCCCGCAACGCATGCAGGCAAGGCCTGTTTCTGTTACTATGATCATGGGACATCAGGCTAACACATTCAATAGAAATGGACAAGATGAAACGGGAGGACATTTCATCAGCTTGTCCGGAAATTTATTTCTTTTCAGCTCTCGCTTCTTGTTCGAAATCATGAGTTCCCACATTATCGTGGTGTTGAAAAAATGCGGGGTAGCATTTCCGGAAGTAGGCGACAATTTTTTCATAGGGAACGTCGGCAAAAGGACCATGATCCCTGATGTATTCCATATGACGCTTTCCCTCCCTGTCATATGGATGAAAGAGGCTGTCATTTTTGCCGTCGAAGTTGAGAGGACTTACGCCGAACTTATCACACAGGGATAGGTTGAAGGTTGGTGTAGCCTTGACCCATCGGTCGCCGAGGAAGAGTTCCGTATAACCGTGGAAGATGAAGGTATCCGTCTTCATCAGCTGCCGGAGCCTTTCCGTGGAAAGGTGGTTGCGCACATCGGCAAAGCCGAGACGGCTAGGAATACCGGAGGCACGGGCCACAGCAACAAGGACAATTGCCTTGGCCACGCAATAACCGTAGCCCTTTCCTATAATGACGCTCGCTTTGAAAGCCTCTTTTTTTTCCAGATCGATCCGGTAGGGGTCATACCTTATCTTATCCCGAACCGCATAAAATAGAGCTACACCTTTATCGAGCGGGGTCTCTCGCCCACAGGCAGCATCTCTTGCGAAGGCTATAACCTCCGATGCCTCGCTGTCAATATAGTACGTGGGCTGAAGGTATTGACTTAGATCATTTCCCATATTAATCAGATAGGAGTCTCCCCTCGTCCGTTTTAAATATATGAGGAGGGGAATGGCTTATCAATTACAAGTAGCGGACGAAGCGGGCACCGACAAAAAATGTCAGACGAGGGATGAAAAAGATTTTCCGTATCCCTCGCCGACTTGATTCTGCATTTTCGGACACGGAACAAGCGTATCAAAAGAACCGCGGTGCTGAAAAGATGTCAAACAACCAAGCTGATATGACTTGTCCACGAAATATATTACTAATCTTCAGACCGAAGCAGGACAGGAGCGTGGCTGACCTCTTCCAGGTCATCCCTCCAACTCTTGTTCTCCAGAATTCTCTTCTTTTTGACAAATGTCGATAACTCATCAAACTGGGCCTCGGTCATTTTCAGCGAATGGAGAAGATTTGACAATACGGACTCGCAATGTTCGCCCGCGCGAAGGATTACGCGCTGTACAATGCCTTTATCGATTTTCAATGAGCGTGCGGTCGACTGAACTCCATCACCTTCTGCTGCACGGTGAAGAATCTGTCTGATAATATCTTCGGACAAATGCATCCTGTAAAAAGCTGTTGCAGTCGATGAAGCGAAACGTTTTCCGCAGGTTCTGCAATATAACAGTTTTCTATTCTTATTTTTGCCGTAGTTGCCGCGTACGCCAACATTACCGTTGCCCCTCAGACCGTAGTCTTGACAGCCTCTGTTGGGGCAATATATATATTCAATTTCCAACACTTTGTAATACCTCCAATCAGTAGTTCTTGGATTGTCAATTAAAAACCATCTCAATTCTATTCGAACTCAATTATCAAGACAATATTAAAATATTAATAAATAATATTAAGAATTAATTAATTCAAAATTTGTTACACAATTACCCTCTGGAAATAGGGTTTTTATTGTGAGCTTTAGCTTGCATCCACTATGCTATAGGTGTATATTGATTGGGCTTTTGAAGAAAATGATTCAATCGATAATTTGTCTCACAGCATCCTTCCCCGATGAATTTTCGATCTGAATCTACATGATAGCATGATACAAACAGGAAGAAGCAAAATCAAAGAGGTGTATAACCATATGGAAGATAACATTCGCTGGATGAAAACGCATTGCGCCAGGATGGACCATGGGGGATGTAGCCTTCTGGTCGGTGTGAAAGATAATCAGATTGTCAGGGTGAAGGGGGACCCGGAGGGCTACCTGAGTAAGGGTTATATCTGCCCGAAGGGCGTGGCATCGCCGGATAGATTGACACATCCGGACCGTCTCAGGCATCCCTTCAAGCGGGCGGGAAAGCGCGGCGAAGGCAAATGGGAGCGCATAACCTGGGAAGAAGCCTTGCAAGAGGTCGCTGGAAATCTCCTTGAGATCAAGGAAAAGTACGGCCCAAAGGCAGTGGCCTTCGGAGTCGGCATGCCCAAGGGCCTGGAGCATTTTGTCCTCATTCGTCTGGCTAATCTTTTCGGATCTCCAAATGTGGTCGCTTCTCAGGATGTCTGCCATGCACCCCGCGAAATCACGGGTATCCACACATGCGGCTTTTACCCTGTCGCAGATTTTCATCATCCAAGCAAGCTTGCCGTCCTGTGGGGAAGCAATATTACCTCTACGAATGAAGAGGGTGAGATCAACAGCCTTTTCCTCGAACAGGTGAAGAACGGGATGGAGTTGATCGTAATCGATCCCCGCCGGATCGACACAGTTAAGAAAGCGCGGATGTGGCTCCAGATCAGGCCCGGTACAGACAATGCCCTCGCCCTGGGATTCCTGAATGTCATTATCTCCGAGGGTCTGTACGACAAAGAATTTGTGGAGAAATGGACTGCGGGTTTTTCCGATCTGGCGGAACATGTAAAAGAATTTACACCGGAGAGGGTCTCTGAGATTACCTGGGTTGCGCCCGAACTCATAAGAGACGCCGCCCGCTGTTATGCCCAGGCAAAGCCGGCAGTCATTCAATGGGGCAATCCCATAGAACACAATATTTTCACCTTCGATACTGCGAGAGCCCTCATCTGCCTCATGGCCATAACGGGAAATCTCGATGTGCCCGGTGGCAACGTGGAGGCAAAAGACCCTCAGATCGTGGGGCTGGGTCCCTTTGTCCGTGCCGATCTCATTCCTGACAAGCACAAGAACATGATCAGCGCCCACCACCGTGTAATCCCGCGCCTGATGACAATTGCGCCCGCGTATTTCCGGAAGGCCGTTTTGGAGGGCATTCCTTACCCGGTGAAGGGATTTTACGCCATGTGCTGCAATCCCCTATTGACTTACGCAGACAGCCGTCAGACTTATGAAGCCCTCATAAAACTGGACTTCCTCGCCGTAGCGGACATCTTCATGACTCCGACCGCGGCCCTGGCGGATATCGTTCTTCCCGCAGCTACACACTTCGAATTTGATGATATCGGCCATCTTGGAATCGGTCACGGTTACATCCTGGCAAGGCCCAAGGTTGTGGAACCGCCGGACGAGTGCTGGCCGGATATGAAGATTATGAATGAGCTGGGCAAACGCATAAGTCCGCCGGAGCTCTGGCACGACGACTACCATACGTTCCTCGAAGACGTCGTTAAACCGGCCGGCCTGACGTATGCCGAGTTTGTGGAGAAGGGATATCTGAAAGGACCGGACCGTTTCAAATCCTACGAGAAGAAAGGATTCAGGACCCCAACTGGAAAGGCCGAACTCGCCCTCAGCACGGCGGAGAAGTTTAAGCTGACTCCCCTGCCGCAATACACGGGTCTGCCGGAAGACGACGACCCCGCCTATCCCCTGCTTCTCACCGGCGCCAAGAGCCGCTTCTTCCTACATTCGTCCTACCGGTGGCTGGAAAAGCTGAGAAAACTGAGGCCGCATCCTCTGCTGGAAATGAATCCCGCTACCGCTCAGAAATACGGCATCAACGAAGGTGATGAAGTTGTTATCGAAACGAAATACGGCCGGATCACCCAGGCGGCCCACCTGACAGACGGCATCGATCCCCGCGTGCTCTGCGCTGCGCATGGATGGTGGTTCCCGGAAGGAAGGCCGGAAACCCAGTACGAATGGGACAAATCCAATTTCAATATGCTTACCTCAACAGACAAACTCGGCAGGGAGTACGGCACGCCCAATCTCAAGGGTCTGCCGTGCCGGATAAGCAGGAAGACCTGAGCCTCTGTTTTGCTGTGAGATGGAAAGAGAAATAGGAGTTATTTAAATCAACCTGTGCAGAAAGGAGCAACGCAATGATCAAGCATGTAGTCTTCATGAAATTTAAGGCAGGTGTTACCGACAAGGACATCGACGATCTGGAAAAAGCAATGGCGCGCCTTCCCGGCAGAATTCCGGAAATCAAAGATTATCAATTCGGTCGCGATATCGTTCGTTCCGAAAGATCATACGATTTCGCTCTGATTTCCGCTTTTGAAGACCTGGACGCACTGAAACGTTATCAACCTCATCCTGACCACCTTCCCGTTCTCACGAAGGTGAAGGAGATATGTGAAAACATTCTGGCAGTGGATTTCAAGGTGTAGAGGCATCCGGCTATTTCCTTCTGGAAGCGAACGTCTGACGCTTTCCGGGTGATTTCATTTTTCAACTGCGTGTGGGATAATCCTATCCACACATATATCAAGGTGATTGCTATGAAGGCCGCCTTTATACAGTTCAACCCTCAATTCGGGGAAATAGAAGCCAATATCAAGAAAGCGGTAAAGCATATAGAGAGAACTGAGGCTGAAATTATCGTCCTTCCGGAACTGTTCAACACAGGTTATCTCATCGTATCAAAGGACGAGGCGTTTGACCTCGCGGAGCCGCTACCTCACGGCAAGACAACAGAGGCGTTATGTGCGGCTGCGCTGGAAAGCAAAGTTCACATCATCGCCGGTCTGATCGAAAGGCAGGATGAAAATCTTTTCAATGCAGCAGTGATTATATCGCCCACTGGTTATCTGGGAAAGTACAGGAAGATTCATCTGTTTAACGAAGAAAAACTCTGGTTTCAGCCCGGCGACCTTGGGCTTAATTTCTTTGATATAGGGATATGCAAGATAGGGGTGATGATCTGTTTTGACTGGTTCTTCCCTGAATCCATGCGCACCCTGGCACTCAACGGAGCCGATTTGATCTGCCACAGTGCAAACCTGGTTCTCCCTTTCTGTCAGGATGCGATGAAGACTAGATGCCTGGAAAACCGTGTTTTCGCCGTGACGGCCAACAGGACAGGCGAGGAGAATAGAAACGGAAAAAGTTGCCGCTATACAGGCAGAAGCCAGATAACAGGACCGGATGCAAGAATTCTGTACCAGGCAGGCGCTGAAACCGAAGAAATCGGTATAGCCGAAATAGACATTGATTTGGCTCGGAACAAAAATCTGAATCCATACAACCATACCCTTCTGGATAGAAGGAAAGAATTCTACAGTTGATCCGTTCCAAAGGCGATGTTCAGTATTTCAAGGTTCTTTCAGCGCCAGCTAATGATCTATGCCTGTAGGTGGAGAGGATTAGCGTGCAAGGTGGGATACCATGGCAGGAAATTTCTGCCCCATGTAGCGTTCAAAGTGCGAGCTCGCTCCGATGAGCATGTCCAGGTTTATGCCGGTCTCTATACCTGTCTCATGGAGCATATTGACGGTGTCTTCCGTGGAGATGTTTCCTCTGGCGCCAATGATGAAAGGGCATCCACCCAGCCCTCCGAGAGACGTATCGAAAATGGAAACCCCCTCGTTGATTGCCGCCCAGACATTAGCGAGCCCCAGGCCACGCGTATTGTGAAGATGCAGGGAAAGTGGCACCGCCCCTGCAATTTCCCGCACACGCTTCACGAGTTTCCTAACTTGTGATGGATTAGCCATGCCCGATGTATCGGCAAGACATATTTCATCCGGCTCTTTTTTCAGGAGATCCTTCACCACCTTGATAACTTTGGCTTGAGGAATATTTCCCTCGTAGGCACAGCCGAAGGCGTTCATCACTCCCGTTCTCACTTCCATGCCCGCACCGTGCGCCTTCCCCACGAGCAGCCCGGCTTCCCTCATCGCCTCCGCAGTGGACGCATTGCTGTTTTTCCTGCTGTGCGTTTCACTTGCGGACACATAGACGCCTACCTGCTGCACCCCGCACCGCATGGCTCTCTCCAGGCCCTTCTCGTTTAAGATAAGGGCCGCATACATGATGCCCTTCCTCTGCCTGACCATGCTCCAGAGTTTCTCTGCATCTGCCATTTGCGGAACCAAGCGCGGATTGACGAAGGATGACACCTCAATGCGCCGTACTCCGCAATCGGTCAATGCATCGATGAGCTTCAGTTTCTGATTGGTGGATACAAGCTTCTTCTCGTTTTGGATGCCGTCTCTAAGTACGACTTCGTGGATTTCAATTCTTTGCGGGAGGCGGCTTTGCATAGGCTTACCCCGTATGCAAAAAGAAACAGGGGGAGAATAACTTCTCCCCCTGCGCGAGACAATAATTCTATTTCTTCCAGGCCGTGGGGCCCCATTTTTCACCCAAAACAGCCTTGGGTGACCATTCGGGCGGCACCAGCTGGCCGGGTTTCTCGCCAACTTTCTGGATGAGTTTGGCAAGACCGGGACGTGCGTGCTCCGGATGCCCTTCTTTCAATGTCCGGCCATTAATGACTGCCTCGGAACGGAGCCTCCGTCCGATCGTCTTTTCCATCTTCCTTCCGAGTGAGAGGACACGGTCCACGTCGTACCCGTGCTCTATGCCCAGTTCGTCGATCATTACCAGGAGATCCTCCATGGTAATGAGACCCACAAACCGAGGATCGTAATAGTAATCGCCCGTTCCTCTTACGGGACAGTCATCGAGGAAATTTGCCGGCTGTCCGCCCAGACCGCCCAGGGTTCCCTCAAAGCGGGTGATCCCGGCCTGAAGGGCCGCAAGGATCGAGGCCGAGGCAACGCGCTTCGTTTCATGGAGATGGCACAGATGAGCATCAGGATTCGGCATGGCGTCGAGCACCATGGAGAAATAACGGTAGACCTGTGCCGCGGACGCAGAGCCGTCATGGTCGGCGTGCTCGATATCATGCGCGCCGATGGATAAGAAACGCTTCGTAAATTCCACGGCGTCTTCCAGCTTCGTGGCGCCGGTAATCGGGCTCCCCCAAATGGTGCTCACCGTGCCGCACATCTTCATGCCATGGTCGGCGGCCTTCTTGATGCAGCGCTCTGCCTCTTTCCAATACTGGGTCAGCGTCGTTCCGGAGTTGGCAAAATGGTGTTCCGGATCGGTGGAGACCATCATCAGGACTCGGTCCGGACCTATTCCTTTCTTCCTGAGCTCAATCGCCGTATCGACAGCGGGTTCGCGGATCGTAACAGCAGTCATGACAAGCTCATCGTATTTGACCCCCGCCCTCTCGCAGCGCTTCTTGAACGCATCACCCCTGAGGGCTGTAAGAACCTGCTCCGCGTCTCTGAACTGGGGAATGCCAGCCGGGTTTCCCAGGTTGGTAACCTCAATCTCCTTTGCACCCGCGAGGATCATCTCCTGGGCGTAAAAGATCTTGGCGTTAGTGGATATGAATTTTTCTTCGTGCTGGAAACCATCGCGCACGGTTATATCTCCGATGGTTACCTTCTTTGGCATTTTGGGAAAGATTTTCCAATAATCATATTCCGTCATAGAACAGTAATGACCTCCTCAATTTTATTATTTATTAAGTTCAATGTATCTCCGGGTGAAAGAGCGTTATTCCCCCTTGAATACGGGTTTACGTTTCTCCGCAAAGGCAGCCAGCGCCTCCAGCCGATCCTTCGTCGGGATGGTAACCTCATAAGCCTTGGATTCAAGCGGGAGCGCCACTCCGAGGCTCGCTTCGGAACCGTAGTTAATGGCGAACTTGGCCTGGGCAACGCCGATGGGACCGTTCTTGGCGATCTCCCTTGCCAGTTCGAGCGCGGCTTCCATGAGCTTATCAGGTTCCACAACCCTGCTGACAAGACCGATCTGTAAAGCCGTCTCCGCATTTATTCTTCTCGCCGTGAAGACCAGTTCCTTCGCCTTTGCCACACCAACAATCCTGGTCAGTCTTTGGGTTCCGCCGGCGCCGGGGATTATCGCCAGAGAGGTTTCGGTAAGTCCCATCAGGACATTGGACGAGCAGATACGGATGTCAGAGGCAAGGGCGAGTTCCGTACCGCCGCCAAAAGCAAATCCGTTTATGGCGGCAATCACGGGGACACGGACCTGCTCTACTGCCGTGAAAGTGTTGCGTATCGTGAATATGAAGCGGCGGACCTGGTCGTCTGACAGCGTCCTTCTTTCCTTCAGGTCTGCGCCCGTGGAGAAGGACCACTTCTTGGGATCGTCACCCGCCTTGGCACCGGTAATGATGATACAGCGCAGACCCATGTCAAAATTTGCTTCCCTTACGGTGTCGGCCAGTACAGCCAATAGATCAAAGTTAAAACAGTTCATAGCCTCAGGACGATTCAGCGTGAGAAAAAGTATGCCTTCATCAGTCCTTTCTTTTAAAAGTATATCTGCCATAGGAATACTCCTCCTTCTTTCACTCTTCAACCGGAATTAAACCTTCAGATCACCCCAGTCTGACTTGTCTATGGGTACGCGATAGCAAAGTTCCAATGATCTGCCCAGTTTTTCGCGCGTCTCGCTGTAAGTGATGACGCCGTCGTGGAATAGGAGCGAACCCGTCAGGAAGGGATGCCCTTCGTTATCATAACGATCTATCATCATCTGGCGGAACTTGGCCATTTCTTCCTCATTGACCGTTTGCCCCTTGTCGACGATATTCTTCCTGCGGACGCTCTCCACGATGAAACCCGCTGTCCGGCCGGACATAACAGTGGTGCGGCCTCTCATGTTTGTAAAGCAGAAGACCGGCCTGAAGGCCCTCCCGCACATCCCGTAGTTTGCCGCCCCGTGGTCCGGACCAATGACATACTGTATTTTCGGGACATTCAGCACACTACACGTACGGACCATGTCGGATCCGTATTTCCCGATGCCTCCCCATTCCTCGGCCTTGCCGACCATATAGCCGGGAGACCCCTGGAGGAAGAGAACCGGCAGCTTTGAGTTTCCGCAACGGATCATCCACTCCGTCGCTTTTCTCGCCGCTTCAATATAGATAACGCCGGTCCCGTTGGAAGCAATGACGCCCACGGGCATGCCTTTCAGCCACATCTTGCCTGCGACGACGCTTTCACCGCGGTTGAGGCCGTACGTCGGTTTGTATTCATGGAAATAGCTATCGTCAGCAATACACTTGAGGGTGTCCCTGATATTGATTGCGTTATAGGTATTCATGGGGGCGGAGCGCATCATGTCCTTGTAGCCATATTTTGGTTCCAGGGTTTGTATGCGGTCACAGTGCAGCTTCTGGGATGGTTCAAATTCAATGATATCCCGCAGCTTCTGGATTCCCTCCGCCTGGGATCTCACAAAATGGTCGCAACCTCCGGAGTGCTGGGTGTGGACATAGGCGCCGCCCAGGTCTTCCATGGATACGGTCTCACCGATCGCGGACTTTACCATAGGGGGACCTGCCAGGAAGGCGAAGGCCAGCTTTTCTATCATGATTGACTCGGAAGCGAGATAAACGATATAGGCGCCGCCCGCCGTGTTTCCGCCGGTGGACAGCGTGTATTGTTTTATTCCCGCGGCGGACATGCGGCACATGTTGTAGAACATACTGCCAAAGTGCCCATCGTCAGCGAAACAGCCCAGCTGCAAGGGAAGGTTGATCCCTCCTGAGTCGGCAAGGTAGACGCAGGGTAATCGAAGGCGTTCAGCAATCGCCTGGGCCCTCATGTGCTTCTTCAGAGTAATCGGGAAATAGGTTCCCGCAGCATAGCGGTTTTCATTGGCAAAGATCATACAATCCTTTCCATGAATAACGCCTACGCCGGTAACCATTCCACCGCCGGGGATGTGACCTCTTTTCTCCGATTCATAGATTTCTCCGCCGTAGAGTTTTATCTTTCCGATGTTGTAGCCCGCATCGAGGCCGATCTCAAAGAACTCCGTACCCGGATCGATCAACATCGCAACGAGTTCACGCATCGGTTTCTTACCCTGTTTGGCAAGGCGCTTGAGCTGCTCCTCACCACCGATGTTGTATGCCTCTTCACGGTGTTTCATGAGGATAGTATCCTGCTCCTCCCAATGCTTCAAGTTATTGTCGTCTCCTGCCATACCTTCTTTTATTTCATCCGCCATTATAATCCTCCTCTGCTCCCCGGATTGAATGTTATCCTGAGAGCTTTAATGCTTAAAAGAAAACTATCTCCCAATAACGTAGCGATACGGGTCTATCTCATCCCTCAGGATTGATAACTCCCTCGCCGTCGGAGGTTTGTTCTCCACAATCTTCTTCGCCTTCAGAAGTTCGAACCCGCAATTATCCTGAACATCCTTTTCGGAATATCCTGGGTTTACTCCTATAATCCGCATCCTCTTTGATTCCGGTTCAAAATCCATCACCGCCATATTAGTAATGATCTTGTATGGACCGGCCCCCCTCGGAAGACCCGATTTTGCACGCGAATCTCCGCCCGTAAGCCATCCCGGCGTTGTAATGAATTGACACTTCTCGGCAAATCTCTTGGAGTCCTGGGGTGTCATGACAAGCATCCTCCAACAAAATGAGGCGAGGTCATTTGCACCGCCACTCCCGGGGAATCTAACTTTCGGTTTCTGATGGTCAGGACCGATTCTCGTCGAATTCAAATTTCCGTACATATCAATCTGTGCACCGCCGAGGAAAGTATAATCGATCATTCCACGACAGCACGTTTCCATAATTTCACACATGCCGGAAGCCATCAAGGCCTTCCAAGTCGTTCTGGAATCTCCCACAGATATGGGCATTTCAGGGATCAATGGTGCCGCCCCGCCAGCCTCAAAAAGGATAACCAGATTAGGTGAGTGGGCCTTCTGAGCAAGCATTGCCGCCGCATTGGGAGCTCCAGTTCCAACTACGATAGAAGCCCCGTCTTCCAACTCTCTTGCGGCGGTGCATATCATTAGTTCCATGGTGTTATAGTCAGCCATATCGGATATCCTCCTTTAGTCTCTCGCTTTGACAAACATGAATTCTTTGTCCCTAAGTTTCAGCAATTTATTTATTCCGCCGTTTTTCTCGATATATTCAAAATGATCCTTGCAGCTGTAAATATTCTTTTCGAGGAATTTCTTGAACTCGACCGGATCTTCTTCCGTCTTCATCCATTCTCTTATATGCTCCTCATCAGAGAAATATTCCGCATACATATTTCCGGGATAACTGCCATAAGGGACCTCACATACGGCATCAACGCACCAGTAAGGAATAACCGTATAGCTCGGATCTCTACGTATCTCATCATTGGCGATCAGCCTTTCACACGTTATAATCAGACGCTTGGAAGCCCTTGCGACATCGAAATCAGAAACGGTAATGCCCCTTGCACGGCAATTCCCATAGATATCAGCCTCATGGACATGAATGGCTGACACATCCGGATAGAGAGCAGGCTGTGCGACATACCTTGTGCCCGTAAACGGGCATTCAATGATCTTTGCACCGCTGTATTTGAACGTATCCGTCCCCATCATATTTCTCGCCGGGTAGAAAGAAACGCCTGCCGCCGCTGCCTTAAAACGAACGGACAGCGAGTAATTGGTCCATTCACTTACCTCGACCTTGCCGCTCTCCATGTAGCGCCTCGCATTGGGGGATAAGCCCCGAGCTTCCAGGCCGACGATATAGGCAACGTCTACCCTATTGAACACTTCACCCGCGCAGAGTATCTGAAAATCATGGGTGGATGTATGGCCGGCAAAACCCATATTCTTCCTTCCCTGCCTCACGATTTCATGCGCGACCGCTATCGGTACCCTGTTTGCCCCAAAACCGCCGAGTGTCAGATAATCGCCATCATGAACAAACTTCTCCACGGCTTCTTTTACTGACATCACCTTGGATTCCAGTTTGCGGCTCTTCGTGCGGAAGAAAGCACGCGCATTATCTGGATCAGGATCTGTAAATATTTTTCCAATCCCTTGTTCAATCGATTCCACTGGACCCTACCTCCTTTTCATTATTCTCAGCCCCCGCCCCACACGGATAATATGGGGACGATCGCCCTGTTAAAGATGCATAAACCGCAACCGCCGAAATCGGCTATTTAGACTATCGCCCTGTCAATGCTATTCAATTAATCAAGCAATAAGTTTTGCTTAAAGCCGCGCTGGTTTCTTTTCTTCTACTGATCAACGAGATAAAAGTGCTGAAAAAGTGGTATATTTTAAATGAAACGCTCTATATAATTTTCTTCTTTTCTTGTAGCTCAGGAATAATTATTGAGAATTTATAACTGCGTCTATTGTACCAAACGGAGAGGGAAAGCAATATTAAAAGGTTTATAAATAATATTAAGATAGAATTAATTTCAAATGAGAAAGATCAAGGACGAAGCATCTCAATTGTACTGCTTCCATTTTCGCAAGAAAAAAACCTCGTCAATTTATGAATAATCTCACTGCTATCATCTCAAAAGCCGGCCAAGAAAATTGGGTTAGGCTCACACCTGACCCTGCTGATGTAAAAGTATCTTCATTATTAAAAAGAAATTTGCTTTCTTCGAGGAATAGGAGTTTTGACAGATGAAATTCCTTTTCATCTGTCAATAGCGGAGGCGTTATTTTTGAAGTGGCGATCCCATCTAATTCTTAATTATTAGTTTTTTCTAAATATTATTTATAAACCTTTTAATATTGTATTTCTGATTTTTTTTCCATACAAGACTGTCTGTGATACTTCCCTCCCCCTAAGGAGGATTTGTGGCGTGCGTCCATCGGCAGCTTATCGGACGCAGTCTTGTAGTGTCGTGCTATTTGAGATTCTTTATGACTAAAGCTTGCAAAGTCAGCAACTATATGAGATACGCCTTGGTGTCGGCAATGGACGGAAACTGAGAACATCTCAAAGGGTTCATATTGGTGACAAATAGAAAATCTTGTATCTGCTTATTATCAAATCTCTTACACCTTAACGTTTCCGCTATGAACAAACGTTCTATGAGCTGTGCCAATTACGGAGTAGACCCGCGGCGTAACTTCTATCCGCTACAAGATTAGGCTATACTCGGTAATTTTTTTAGATTGATTTATAAGGGCAAGTAATATTGTAAATCTGTATACCGCTTAAGAGTGGCTGATTCAATTCGGCTGAATGTCAAAACTTAATTACCTTAAGGAGGGAGTCAAGATGACAACACCGGTTCAACAAAAGATTCGTGACAAGAAGAGAACACCCCAGCAGATTCTGGATATGGTCAAGTCAGGAAGCTGGATCCAGCCAGGTTCAGTCGGAGGTGATTCAACGGAATGTATGAAGGAGTTGGCGAAGAGGGTCGGTCCAAAATTGAAGGACATTGAGATTTGGAATTATGCTAATTTCTTCCCTCACCCTGAATTTCAGGCGGTCGACCCCATGCAGGAATTCCACTGCTTCCATGAGTATTTCTTCTTTCCATGGAACCGCAAGGCAAGAGATACCAACAATGTAACCGACTGGGCACACTGGGGATGGGCAATGGGCATGTGGTTCGCTCATTATCGTTTCACCAATGCAATAAAAGAAAAGCGCGGGTTTGATTGGTGGTGGAATGCGGCAACGCCCTGGGATGAGCACGGATTTGCCAACTTCTCTTACGGCACCAACAACGCCAATATCTTCAGCCAGTGCGCAAAGAAAACCGTAATCGAAGTTCGTTCAGACTATCCCTGGGCCGAAGGCGGCCGCTTTAACACCATTAATATTGATGACATCGACTTCTGGGTCGAAGTGGACTGCGAGAAATACAAGTGGCCACAGATCAATGAAAAGGCCATCAAAGCAAAACCAGAGGAAGAGGCGATTGCCAAACATGTCATGACCATCATGAAGGATAGAGACATAATCCAGCTCGGTATCGGTTCTCTTCCCTCCGCATGTGTAAGCGCTATGACCGATGCGGGACTCAAGGACCTCGGCATCCACACGGAGATGCTCAATGCCGGTCTTATCAAGCTGATCGAATCCGGCCAGGTGACAAACAAATACAAAACCCTCCCCGCCGACCGCGGCAAGAGCGTGTGGACATTCGCATTCCCAGTTGATGTGAAGTGGTACTATGACACTATCCACCGGAACCAGAATCTCGCTGCCTACGATATCAGTTACACCAATAACCTGCACAACCTCACGAGGCTCGACAACATGATCGCAATCGACAACTGCGTGGCTGTCGACCTTCTCGGACAGCAGTGCTCCGGTTTCTATGAAAAACGGCCGATCTCGAGCTCCGGCGGCTACTTCCATTTTGTCTCCTTCTGCGCACAGTCTAAAGGCGGACGCGGCGTCGCCTCCATGACGGCACGAAGCAAGCACGGCACCTCGAGGATTGTTCCCTTCCTGCCTGAAGGATCATCAGTGGATGTCCCGGCTCAGTTAACAAATTACGTTTGTACTGAGTACGGCATCGTGAACCTGCGCGGTCTGTCCGGTTATGAAAGGGCCGCAGCGCTGATCTCCATCGCCCACCCGGATGACCGTGAGATGCTTGAAAAAGCGGCGAAAGAGAACGGCCTCCTTGCCCCGAAATTCCCCGTATCCATGATGCCGGTTGAGGGCAAGACCAGACGGTATCCGTCTTACTCAGATAGACGGAACTACAAGATGGCCTTACACGGTGAGACATCAGGATTCGATTGGGAGCAGGGTTATCAGTCAGCAAAATAAGTTGTTTCGCGTTAGACGACTTGAAAAGCCCGGGCTATCCGGGCTTTTCGAGTTAAGTTGCCAAAGCCAGTCAGTTCAAACTTCCGTGCGCGGCTTCGACAGCTGATTAAATAAATTCTAATTTATCAGGAGGTATTTGTGTATGGCGTTAGATTTTAATTTTACAGATGAACAAAAGATGTTGGAGGACAGCGTTTACAAGTGGGCAGTCAGCTGGCTGGAGCCGCAGATGGAGCATCTTTATGAAGTCGACGAGATGCCACCGACCTTGTTCAAGGAACTGGGAAACCTGGGTATCAACGGAATCGTCTTTGAGGAAAAGTACGGCGGTACCGCTCTGGGATATGTGGAGACGCTCCTCGTTTATGAGACGATCGCGCGTGTAAGCAACGCCCTGTCCATGACTGTCGGCGCAAGCCAGACCCTTTGCTTCGACAACTTCCGGCGCAACGCATCGGAAAAACAGAGGATGTATGTCCTTCCCAAGTCCTGCACCGGCGAGTGGGTCGGATGCCTTGGAATCACCGAACCGAATGCAGGTTCCGACGCCATGAGCATGGCGACGAAAGCGGAGAAAAAGGGAGACAAGTACATTATCAACGGCAGCAAGATATTCATCACCAACGGTCCTATCGCGGACTTCATGACATTTTACGCGAAGACCGACCCGGCCGCGGGCCCGAAGGGTATTTCCGCTTTCTTCTTCGAGTTCGATAAGGTCAAGGGCGTTACAAGGGAGAAAATCAAGAAATGGGGCATGAGGACATCCCCCACGGCTTTGATCACTTTTGAAGATGTCGAACTGCCGGCAGAGAATCTCATCGGCGGTTTGAACAAAGGCGTCTCCGTTCTCACGAGCGGCCTCTGCACGGAAAGAATCACCCTCTCCGGCTGCACCCTCGGCAGCCAGAGAAGCTGTCTTGAGCTTAGCTTGAAGTATGCGAAGGAAAGGGTACAGTTTGGAAAGCCCATCATCAGCTATCAGGCCATCCAGGAAAAGATAGCCAATATGTACACCGGTTACCTGGCCTCCAAGTGGATGGCATACAGCGCGGCCGCATATTGCGATACCCTGACAAACAAGGTCGGCGGAAAGGGCACGGACCTCGACCGCATGGCTGCAGCGGCGCTTCTTTTCTGCGGTGAAATGGGAACGAAGATCGGCCTCGACGCCATCCAGGTATTCGGCGGCTACGGCTACTGCACGGAATATCCCGTCACCAGACATTTCCTGGATCAGAAACTCTGGGAGATCGGTGCCGGTACATCCGAGATCAGAAGGATGATCATTGCAAGAGAACTCATGAGGGACGACTTCAAGAGCGGTAAATAAAACCGAATTCTTATTTAACATATCGGTTCATAACAAAAAGGGCGCTGCTTTTATGGCAGCGCCCTTTTTATTGCAACTCTAATAACGCTCCGTCACTTCAGGGGCGGGACAAAGGGAATCCACTGCGCAAAGAGCCAGCAGAGGAAGAAGACCAGCGGTATGTGAACAAACATCTGGAGCACTGAATAGCCGACAAGGTCCCGGGCCTTCATATGGAGCAGTCCCAGAAGCGGCAGCATCCAGAATGGATTTAGCAGATTCGGCAGGGCCTCGGCTGCATTGTAGATCACCACCACCCATCCAAGGTTCACGTTATGCTGAATTGCCGCCTGCAGGACATAAGGCGCCTCGATGACCCACTTGCCTCCGCCTGAGGGAATAAAAACACCCAGGATGGCCGAATAAGCGGCCACCAGAAGCGGGTAGGTTCCCTGGGTCGTGACGCTGTAAAAGAGGTCGGCCAACCACTTGTTGATCCCCGTACCGACGATCATCCCGAAGATCACGGCATAGAAGGGAAACTGGATCAGAACGCCGCCCGTTGCGGGAACCGACTGGGCCACAGCCTTGAGGAACCGTTTCGGGCGCCAATGCAGGAGCATACCGACGGTGATGAAAATCAGGTTGTAGTTATTGAGGTCCAGAGCCGCGATGGGCCCCCTTGGATCCTTGCTGAAGAGGTCTATCAGGTACCAAGAAAGAAGACCTGCTACGAGGATAATCAGCAGAGGGCTGTATTCAAGCCACTCTCCCGGTTTCTGCCGCGGCTCGATGCTCGTATCGATCTGGTCAAATTTCAGGTTGAAGTAATCCACTGTTTTGGCGCGCTCGGGCTTCGGAGCCGAGAAGTAGGCAATGGGTACCGAAACCGCAATGAGGGCGATTATCATCCAGAAATTCCCCCAGATGAAAAGCGTCTGGGTCAGGGGGATCAATCCGCTGATCTCAAAGAGTTTAGGCGGAATGGACCCCTTTGTGGCCATCATGAGGGGCGCCGAGGAGGAAAGACCTAGGGCCCAGATGGCGCCCAACCCGAGGTACGCCGCCGCTCCCGCGGCCCGGTAGTCCATTCCCTTAACCCTTCTCGTCAATTCGCGGACCAAAAGGCCGCTGAAGATGAGGCTTAACCCCCAGGAGATCAGGGAGGTCACCAGAGACAAGAAGGCAACAAAGGCGATGGCACCCCTTCCCGTCTTGGGTATTCCGGCCACCTTCTGGATCACCCAGTAAACGGCGGGAGTAGAGGCAAGCACATATCCGCCGATGATAATAAACGCCATCTGCATGGTAAAGGGTATCAGGATCCAGAATGCCTTGCCGCCTTCGGTCGCGAGTTTGACCGGGTTTTCACCGATGAGAAGACCAAAGACATAAACGATAACAATACCCACAAGGGCAAATACCCACGCGTCGGGAAACCATTTCTCGCTCCACGCCGCCAGCCATAGGCCGAAGCGCTCAAGAAGCCCTTCTTGCGGCTTGCCGGCGTCCGCATTTTTCTTTTCTGCCATTTTTCATTCTCCTTTCATAAAAACGCACTCTTAAAGTATCACCGATAGAAGCACTCATTTACGTAAGATATCTACAGTAAAATAAGAAATGATAGAACAGAAATCGATACTATATTACGGCATCACCTCACTTCATGCGATCGCTTGTTTATCTCGAACAAATAAAAAACCCCGTCCTCAAAAAAAACGGGGTATACAAAGACGATCCGCTCATAGTTCTTTCCTCGCGGCTCCCATAGAACCGCTAACCCGGCAAGTACTTGAACAAGTTCATACCAAAATAAACATTAAACTGCAACTTTTTTTGTTGCTTCTGTGAATCGGGGAGCAAGCATTTGCTCAACTATCATCTTCTTTGAAGATCGTGGAGGCTCCCCCTATATAATAGGGTTTTTCTCCGAGGACCGCCGTTCCGGCACATACACGTGCGGAATCTTATCATCGTTCCATTCCTTCGAGACATAGAGATTGCAATAGCAGCTTCCGTATTCTTTCACATCTGGAGCACGATAGACACAGGGGCAGATGATGTCTTTATCCTTTTCCCGGTCCCGTGACGCCAGGCGGCAGGGACACGACATGTAGCTGTAACGCTCCTTATTTGTGAGGAGTCCTCTCAGGATCTCAAGCACCCAATCTTTATCCCTGCTAAAAAAATAGCCTTTGGGCTCCTGCATCTTCCTCAACATCTCGTAAAGCTCATTGACTTCCATTACAGCCCCAGCGCCTTTCTGATCTTCGTCTCGTCAAATCCCACGATGACGTTGTTTCCGATGACAATCGTAGGAAAGGTGCATTGCGGATTTAATTTTCTGACATCTTCTATAATTATTTTCTTCTCCTCGTCGGAAAGCAAATCCACGTCCGTGAATTCGTACTTTACGTTGCATTCGTCGAGCAATTTCTTCGTCGACCTGCAGTGGCTGCACGTACTTAACGTATATATTTTGACAGGCTGCTGCATAAATGTTCTCCTTTCGTCTTTGTCATTATATGTGACTACATTAAACCATCACGTATCCATTATCAAGCCATTCGTTCCGTGAAAATCTATTGTGTGCCCGGAGATACGGCCATAGTAATGGCTTCTACGGGGCATTCCCGGGCGCAAAAACCGCATCCGATGCAGGCCTTCTCATGCGCAATATATGGACGAGCATGAGGATCACCGTCAGTTGATGCGTCAGACAGTCCCAGACAGTAAGCCGGACAGGCATCGATGCAGATCCTGCAGGATACGCAGATCATTTGATCGAAATGCGGTTTTTCCCACAGAGACTTCTTTACCATTATACGGGAAATGCCGAAAGGATCATTCACTGCTTCTCTCGGACAGATGCGCCCGCAGGCGCCGCATTCAATACATCGATCTTTCGCGATGCCGTGAAGCGCATTCTTACTTCCCGTTATTGCATCAACCGGGCATAACCTCATGCAAGCGCCGCAGCCATTGCATTTATCCGTAATTCTATATGCCATATTCATTGCCACGGATTCGTAAATGGTCAATATCCTCTTCCGTTGGTCTCCCCGTCTCGGGGTTCCACCCGAACTGCCGATAGTAATCTCTTATCAATTTTTCTATGTCCACAGTTCTCCCCCGGTTCGCTCCTTCGGTCTGCGCCGGTTTCCCGATGACCCTGTCGCCCGGTCGAAACGTCCTGGGATCTATGCCGTGCTTGATATTGAAGGCCTGCTTCAGTGTCTGGATCCGCGCCCCGATATCCAGATATTCCTCGGGCGTTTTGTTCCATCCTGTTGCCGCATTCAACCAAGAAAATGTCGGCGTCCTCTTTGCACCTAAGAAGACGCCAAAAAGACATAGCCCGGCACAGTTGGCGATATTCATAAACTTGCTGCAGGCAGCGGCCGTCACCGCTTTCTCTTCATCAGCTATGTATTTTCTGGCCTTGAAATAGAGAGGCTTCACGCGCGGCAGCCTTTTTGCCACCTTCCAGAGCTGGAACATCTCATAATACATCTGGGCGCCCACAGTATGCCTGCCGGGTGCGGCTTCCACGGAGTAATGAACATTATAACCGGGATCATTTCTGCCGTCGTGCATGGGAAGTTCCTGGCCGCCGGCATGCATCGCTGCTGCTCCTGCTTTCTTGCCGATTTTCCGCGTGGCTACTTTCGAACCATCCGCCAGTACATCGCCGATGCCCTCCCGCCTGATCATTTTTTCAATGAGGGCAACGATTGCCTCCGAATTCCCCCATGTTAATTCGAGCCCATCCGTATCTTCCTTTGTGAGGATGCCTGCCTCATAACACTCAATGGCGAAGGCCACCGTGCCGCCCGCAGAGATTGCATCCATGCCGGCCCTGTTCAATATCTCATTGAGGTGGAAGATGCTGTCCACGTCCGCATTCATGCATAGTCCGCCCAAGGAAAGGACTGTCTCATACTCCGGCTTATGTGTCTCACCGTCTTTCCCCTTCGTTGAACATATGCCGCCGCAGCCCAGAGGACAGGCATAGCAGTGATACTTCACCTTTTCATACTTTCTAATTGCCTCCGGGTTTACAGACAGAGTTTTCTTGATTCCCCAGTCCACGCTGCTGCCCCGCCAGTTCTTTACCGGAGCGTCCCCCATCTCAACAGACATCTGGTTCATGCCGCCTGTGCCCCATTTTTTCAGCAGCATCTTATAGACCATCCCGTCCATGGCCATCTGCACAGGCAAGATTCTCATGAGAGCGCCCACATATGCAGCCACCGGACCTGCAAAAATAGGTGGTTGAAACTGCACCCACCGGTTACACATCTGACTCAATCTCTTTATCTCAGCCCTGTTATGAACATCGATTCTTTTTTTGCCGTCGAGGACAACCGCCTTTAGCCTCTTCGCGCCCATAACGGCGCCGAGACCAGACCGTGCCGCCATTCTCCCTCTGTCATTGCAAATGCCTGCGATGAGAGAAAGCCTCTCTCCTGAGGGACCTATGACGGCAACTCGTGAATTGGCACTCGTCTCCGAAACCAGCATCGCCTCTGATTCTACGGTATCCCTGCCCCATATGTGTGACGCATCGCGAAGCTCCGCGCCACCGTTATTCACATAAAGATAGACAGGCTTCTCGCTTATTCCGGTGAAAAAAATGCCGTCATAGCCGCAGCGCTTGATCGCCGGTGAAAAACTGCCGCCGCAGTTTGCCTCCCCCCATCCGCCAGTGAGAGGTGATTTCCCCACTACCATCCATCTGCCGGCAAACAGACTGCCCGTCCCCGTCAAAAGGCCGGAGACAAAGCCCATGATATTTTCCGGACCGAGGGGATCGGCGCCTGCGGGAATCCTGTCATGGAGAATGTACGCAGCCAGACCTATGCCGGAGAGATATTGTTCGTAAACACGGTCGGGTATAGTCTCCTCGCGGATGTGGCGCGTGGAGAGATCCACCGTTAATATTTTCCCCGTATATCCAAAATGCACATTGCTCTCCTTAATAAGTAACGCTTAACCGCTAATTCGAAAAAGAGACTTTCCGGCAAATGATCATCTGCCTCCGGGATAACTAATTTTTTGCTATCCCTTTCTTATCAGCCCTGTATCGAGGGGCCTTCCTTCCCAGGCCGCCTCCATGACCATGAGAAAATCGTCGTAATCCAGGTCTTCAGGATTGTAAGAGATGGAGCCGTCTCTCAGGGCTGTTTCGGCAATATCCGGCAGCCGCTCTTTCGGCACCATTTCTCTTCCGTCTCTATCCAGCGCCTCCTTGAAGAAGCGCGCATGTCTTCCGCCCGTTGCTTCATAAAGTTCCTGGTTCATCCGACGGATGAGGGCGATAACTGCTTGGGCTCTCTCTTCCTTCGGGGTCGCAGCGTATACGGGAGCGCCTGCCATAGGGAACAGCAACTCCGCCGTAAGATGGCCGTTCTTATGCATGTTATACTCCAACCCATAGGGAAGGAGAATCGCCATGCATGCCCCGTGGGGAACACCGCAGACAGAGCCAACGGAATGGCCGAGAGTATGCACCATACCGACCATCGAGTTCCCGAAGGCAATGCCCGCCAGGGTCGCGGCGCTGGCCATGCCAAGTCGTCCCTCTTTATCACCGGGATTCAACGTCACCTTGAGAAGATTATCGCTGATCAGTCTGGTGGCCGCCAACGCATGGGCGTCACTCAGAGGATTTTTTGCGAGGCAGGTGTATGCTTCCACTGCATGTGAAAGCGCATCCATGCCCGTAGCCGCGGTTGCAGCCGGCGGAAGGGTGAGTGTCATCCGGGAATCCACAACACAAGCGTTCGGCAAAAGAAAATTGCTGACAAAGGCCATTTTCAGGTGTTTTTCATGATCCTTGATTACTGCCACCAGGGTGACCTCGGAGCCCGTTCCCGCTGTTGTTGGTATCGCTATCAGCGGCCGCAATGCCCGCTTCAGGGCGTTGGCGCCACTGAACCGCATCAGATCGTCCGCCTCTTCAGAAACGATTATATTAATTCCCTTGGCCGTATCCATGACAGATCCGCCGCCTATGGCAAGGAGAGAATCGCAACCTTTCTCACGATACAACCGTGCCAGGCTGTTGACAATCCTCAAGTCTGAATCTGGGGGAACATCGTCTGCAATCGCGGTGATGTCAACGCGGCCGCCAATAGCATTAACCACTACGTTGATCAGCCCGGCGCCGACTACGCCCTTGTCTGTGACGATCATCGGCCTTCGTGCAGTCAGTTCCGCAAGAGTGGCCGGGATCCGCTCCAGGACGTCATGGCCGGAGATAATCTTAACCCGACAGCAAAATTCGTAGTATGCCGGCATGTCCATCGTGTGCTCCCGCTATCTTCCTTCTCTCGCTTCTCTTAAAATTTTAGCACAACCGTCAATGTCGAAGCTCGCTTCATTAACGCCGGCTCTCTGCGCTATATCCTGCAATGTATCTTCCGATACTTGTATATCTTTCCATATCCGGGAAATGACACCACCGTTCGCTGCCGATAAGTCCTTGAGCAAATCATGGATGATTTCCGCCGCCCTTCGGGCCTTCATGTCTGCCGCCGTGCTTGCATATGTGTCGAATCCCGCCAGCGGCAGCAGGAGGTCCGCTATATGATAACCGCCTTCCGACATCTCCCTCTCAAGAACGCGAGGAAGCAGCATCCCCATGCACAACCCCGGAGGGAGACCGCATAGATCGCCCATCACCTTTCCGAGTTTATGCGCAACACCCAAAGCTACGTTGGAGAAGGCGCAGCCGGCCAGGGCATTGGCATTGGCAAGGGACAGTCGTCCGTTCTTGTCCCGTTGATCTCCAATTACATTCACCAGATTTTCCATGATTAGCTGAATCGCGGTATAAGCATAAGCGTCGGCTAAAGGATTTTTGCCGGCGCCGGTATACGCCTCCGCCGCGTGTGTCAGTGCAATAAGCGCAGCGGCCGCTGTCGTTACCGCGTCCTCCGGGATAGTCATGCGGGGGTCGATGACTGCAAGATTGGGCATCAAGAAATGGGAGGCATAATCCCTGCCAGCGAAGAAAGCATATTTGGACACTTCATAGCCGGTGCCCGCTGTGGTTGGCACTATGATAAGAGGCTTCAGCGGTTTTTTGATCAGATTCTCTCCCGCGCATCCCTCGATATCTTCCGGTTTGCCGGAGACGGCAATATTCAGCACCTTTGCCGTATCCGCCGCGGAGCCGCCGCCAATGGCAATGAGCGCATCGTGGCCCCTGTCACGATAAATGTTGAACAGTTCCCTGATCAATCTCAGATCAGGAGCAGATGGCACACCGTCGTGGATGCCGATAGCGAGTCCCGAATCCTTGAAGGCATCGATGATTACGCCAACCAGGCCCTTTTCACCGGCATCATTTCCTGCGATCACAAGGGGCTTTCTCGCATTCAAGGCATCCAGTTCGAAAGGGAGCTGTTCCAGCGCCCTCTTCCCCGAGTTTATTTTCACGGGGCAGAAGAATTCATAGCGCTCCGGCAAATACATCGGCGACCTCATCATAAACCAAATATGCTCCGGACATAGATCAGCATCCGCCCGAGATACTTTCTGCGGAAAGACCAGCCCGGATACCTCTTCACCGCCAACTTTGCGATGATCTTCGGAAGGAGATAGACCTCGACAATATCAAGGATGCGCACGACTGCACATGCGTGTGCCACATCACCGTCTACAACCAATCGGTTCCTCGCTGTGGCAAGGGTGGTACTCTCCTGAAAGGTAAAGAGCAGCAGGGCAGCTTCGATATTTTTGATCTTCATATCCAGGTCTATTTTCTTACCTTCAGGGTCCCATCCCTTGTATCTGACAAACCCCCTCTGGTCCTTCCCTATAATCATATGCGGCCCGTTCGGCATAACAGAGAGCGCAAAGGTAAATCCATCCGGCATGCCTGCGAATTCCTTTCTTGCTGCCATGTCTACTGCTGCCGCGGCTTGAATGGCCCTCCCCATAAACCACATCATGACAGCCACATAATCTTTTTTCAGCGATTTTTTCCCCGCTGCAACTTCCCTGAAATTCTTCATTGATGTCATCCGTGATAATACATTCAGTCGAACAGACAGCGCAAAAATATTTTGTGATGTTCTCGTCTTGTCAATCCATGCGGAGCACCTTCGCCCCGCGGATCCGCGCCTCCTTGAGTTCGACGAGGGCTTCATTTGCCTCTTCCAATGCGAATTCCTGCACCTCCGGTCTGATCGGAATCTCTGACGCCAGTTGGAGGAATTCGCTGATGTCTCTCCGCGCCACGTTAGCGACACTCTTGATTTCCTTCTCGAGCCAGAGGTGTGTCGGGTAATTAAGATTGAGAAGGTTGTCCTTGTCGGTCTCTTCTTTCCTGATGGCATTGATGACCAGCCTGCCGCCGTTTTTAAGATTCTTCATGGCCTCGACGACGGGTTTCCACGCCGGCGTGGTGTCGATTATGGCATGCAGTTTTTCCGGCGGTTCGTCTTCCATACGCCCCGCCCACACGGCCCCCAGTTCCCGGGCGAATGCCTGCTCCTTCTCGCTCCGGGCAAAGACAGAAACCCTGGAATCCGGATATTTATGGCGTACCATCTTGAGGATAAGATGTGCCGATGCCCCGAATCCCATAAGACCCAGGCCCTGCCCATTTTTCAGCTTGGCAAGCCGCAGGGACCGGTAGCCGATGGCGCCCGCGCACAGCAGGGGCGCTGCTTCAACATCGGAAAAAATGTCGGGGATAGCGTACGCAAAATCCTGCGAAACAGTCATGAACATGGCATATCCGCCGTTGGCATCCCTGCCCGTAGCCCTGAATTCTTGACAGACATTCTCATTCCCTTCGAGACACGCACTGCAATGGCCGCAGGCGGAAAATATCCAGCCCACGCCGACCCGCTCGTCCGCACGGAACTTCGTCACCCCTCTTCCGATTCCCGCCACTCTGCCAACCGCCTGGTGGCCTAGAACAACGGGGAATGCAGGGGGTGGTGTCCTGCCCTCGATTTCATCCAGCTCCGTATGGCAGACACCACAGGCGGAAACCTTAATGAGGATTTCTTTCTCATCTGGCGCAGGCTCCGGCATATCGACCAGTTGCAATGGTGTTCTGTTCTCGCGGATGTTGGATATGCCTGCAAGTATCATGGCCCTCATTCTTTAGATCCTCCCTGTCGCTGACTTTGCCTTCAGGCGGGACGCATATCAATACATCATGGAACCTAAGAGCGACTCGTAGTAATTTACTTTAAGTTGCACTTAAATGAAAGCCGCGTTTATCTCAACTTAATTCTGACCATTATCGCCATGATAAGCCCTTGACAGACAAGTATATTTTACTTAAAGTGTCTCATCAAAACAAGTGCATAGTGATCGATTAGCGGCCCGGTGCATATTGGATGGAGGAAGGTATGGCGAATCAACAGATTGGATGGGGAATTCGCAAACGTTCGGCCACGATGGTACTGGGATTGCCCCTCTTTGATATCGCTATAGGAGGAGCCGTAGGCTTCATTGCTGTCGGCGGGTTTGCCGTCGGATATTATGCAGCAGGAGGAGCCGCTTACGGCAAGTACATGATTTCAGCCATGCATAGGAGTCCGGAAGCCGTCGATCTCTTCGGCAAATTGTTTTCGTTTCTTCCTTTCAAATAATTGACACATTGACAAAGGAGATCAAATGAAGAAAGGATTAATCTTAATCGATATTCAGAATGATTACTTCCCCGGCGGGAACATGGAACTTGTCGGAATGGAGCAGGCGGCGGCGAATGCAGGATTACTGCTGAAGGAATGGAGGAATAGGGCACTCCCTGTCTTTCACATTCAGCATATCTCTAAACGACCGGGATCAACATTTTTCCTCCCGAATACAAGCGGCGTTGAAATCCACAAGTCCGTCACTCCTCAGCCCGGTGAAGCAATAATTGAAAAATACTTCCCCAATGCATTCAGAGACACTGATCTACTAAATATTCTCAAGAAGTCAGAAGTGGATGAAGCTGTAATTTGCGGGGCGATGACCCACATGTGCGTTGACGCTACGACACGCGCAGCATTTGATTTAGGATTCAGGTGCACTGTTATTGAAGATGCATGTGCGACCCGTAATCTCGAATACAAAGGCACGACGGTGGAGGCGGGTAAGGTTCAGGCAGCATTCATGGCCGCCCTGGTTGTGCCTTATGCAAGAGTCCTATCTGCGAAAGACTTTATCGTTAAGTTGGCATAACATTAAAGTGCTATCAGTGAACCGGACATCCAGAATACTCATTCTCACGGCATTCGCCGTCAGTGCTATCATCGTAACTGCTGTCTCCTGGCATTCGGTGCAGGAGATACATTATCTAAAGTCCTTCTATCCGCAGCAATTCAGCGTGCAGGAAGCCTTCTGGGCCAGTGCAGTGGAACTCGTCAAAGTCCTGGTCATCAGCATTCCGTTCCTTTTTGTCATCATCGCCGGGTTCTGTTTGCTCCATTATTGGAAGAGCATACCTTAACTGGTTCAGATAGATGCATCCGGAGAAGATTAAACGGAGCACTTGCGTGACAGAAATATTGGATGCTCAGCGCCAGCACTGGCAGGACACTTTTATCCGAAATCCTGGCGTGTTTGGCTCTCTACCGAGCTATCCTGCCGGGATAGCCGCGGAGATGTTCAATAAGGAAGGGAAGAAACTTATTCTTGAACTCGGCGGCGGGCAGGGGCGGGATACAATCTTCTTTGCCAGGAGTGGCCTCCATGTGACGGTTCTTGATTACTCCGAAAGCGCCGTTGGGACGATTGCCGACACGGCCGAGAGACTCGGTTTATCCGGTTATATCACGGCGCTTCAGCATGATGTGCGCGTCGCCCTTCCGTTCGCGGATGAATCCATGGATGGCTGCTACTCGCACATGCTGTATTGCATGGCGCTGACAACCTCGGAGCTTGAGTTCGTTTCGCGGGAGGTGAGAAGGGTTCTCCGCCCCAATGGCCTTCATATTTATACTGTGAGGCACATGAAAGACCCCCACTTTGGAAAAGGGATTCACCGGGGCGAGGATATGTACGAATGCGGCGGCTTCATCGTCCATTTCTTCAGTCGGGAAAAGGTAGAACGCCTCGCCGAAGGCTTCGAGATAGCGAGTGTAGATGAGTTCGAAGAAGGAGAACTTCCGCGAAAACTGTTTCTGGTGACACTCAGGAAAAAATAGGAAAGACGGCCATCTCGAATAGAATCTAATCTCAAGTAGTGCCCCGACACCGGCACACAGGTGAAAAATATGAATCTCAAATTAGTATTAATCATTATCATTGCAAGTCTCGTCATTATATTCATAACCCAAAATGCGGCAGTAGTTAACGTCAGCTTTCTATTCTGGAACGTCTCCATGTCCCGCGCCCTGATGATATTTTTTCTCTTGATTATCGGCGTTGCACTTGGATGGGTTTTACACAGTTATTTGTCCTACCGGAAATCGAAGGACGAATCGGATGGGGATGCCTGAGCATCGATTTTCGTTGACGGCGCATTTTCTCGTATTATCTTCGTGATTTTTGTGGTAGTCAATGCATCTAAATGTCTTGTCTTTTTTGAAACTGTCCAGACACGTTCCATTAATTAACTAAAATAAGGAGTCTCACTAATGAAAGGAACGAAAATCAATCTCCATGACCGCCTTCGCGCCCTGGCTCAAAATCTCTGGTGGACGTGGCATCCGGAGGTCATCAGCCTCTTCACCGACCTGGACCCGCATCTTTGGCGGCAGGTTGACCATAACCCGATAGCGTTTCTCAATCAGATCACACCGGAAGAAATCGAGGAGAGGGCGTCTGAGCTTGTATTGCACAGCCGGATAAACTACGCCTTCCGGCGGCTGAATGAATATATCGAAAAGGATAAGACATGGGGAATGACGCACTGTGGGAACTTGAACCGTAGGCCGGTTGCGTATTTCTCCGCAGAGTTCGGAATGCATGAATCGCTGCCGATTTACTCCGGCGGATTAGGCATCCTCTCAGGCGACCATTTGAAAAGCGCCTCCGATCTGGGAGTCCCTTTGATTGGAATCGGGCTTCTCTACCAACAGGGTTATTTCAATCAGAGCCTGAATAAAGATGGCTGGCAGCAAGAAAACTACGTGAACCTCAATACAAGCAATTTGCCGCTGCAACCTCTCCTGGATGCGAGTGGAGCGCCACTGCTCATACGCATTGACACCCGGAGCGGTCTCCTCAGTGCACGTGTATGGCTGGCACAGGTAGGCAGGATTCGTCTGCTGCTCCTCGATTCGAATGTCGATTGCAATACAGCCCAGGACTGCGAATTGACATCCCGCCTCTACGGCGGCGACGATAGACTGCGCATTCGACAGGAGCTCCTGCTGGGAATTGGCGGTGCGCGCGTCCTGCAAGCATTGAATATTATCCCCGGGGTGCTGCATTTAAATGAGGGGCACAGCGCCTTTGCCATCCTCGAAGAGGCCCGCTGGGTTATGCAGTATGACCAGATTCCATTTCACCGCGCTCTCCGGCGCGTAACTCTGCGCACGGTTTTTACCACGCATACCCCCGTAGCCGCAGGCCATGACCGCTTCCACCCGGATCTCGTGGAAGACAGCCTCGGCATCTTCAGAGAAAGCCTGGGACTTTCGCATGACGATTTTATGGCCTTAGGGCGCATCAATCCGTATGACCGGTCGGAACCGTTTTGCATGACGGTCCTCGCTCTGAAATCTTCCTGCTGGGCGAACGGCGTCTCCGCTATTCATGGGACTGTGAGCCGTCTGATGTGGCATCCCCTGTGGCCGCAGCGTCCCGAGTCTGAAGTGCCTATCGGCCACATTACCAACGGGGTTCATGTATTATCATGGCTGGCGCCCTCGATGTACCAGTTGTTTGAGACGCGCCTTGGCCAAGACTGGCCCACGCGCATGGTGCACCCGGACATCTGGGAGAAAATAACCGAGATCGATGACGGAGAGATGTGGGAGACGCACCAGAGCCTGAAGATGCGCCTCATCCGGTTCGTCCGCAGGCGCCTGCAATCGCAGGCCGAGCGTCTGGGCTATCGCGACAAGTTAAAACAGATCGATCAGCTTCTTGACCCGGATGTTCTGACAATCGGTTGCGCCCGCAGGTTTGCGACCTATAAGCGGGGAGACCTGATATTATCCCAGGCAGAGCGTTTGGCTAAACTGGTTGAAGACACCAAGAGGCCTATCCAGATCATTTTTGCGGGGAAGGCCCACCCGCGCGATGACGAGGGCAAGCGTCTATTACAGAGAATCGCCCAGTACAGCTATAGTACGGCCAGCAGGAACAGGGTTGTCTTTGTTGAAAACTATGATTACAACTTGGCACGCCACCTCGTCCAGGGGGTTGATGTGTGGCTGAACAATCCGCGGCGGCCTTTGGAGGCGTGCGGCACCAGCGGCCAGAAGGTGGTCCTAAACGGAGGGCTGAACCTTTCGGTCCTCGATGGATGGTGGAATGAAGCATATGACGGCAGGAATGGTTTTGCCATCGGTTATGGCGGCATGCATAATGACCCGAATGTGCAGTATCAGAGAGATGCAGACTATCTCTATGAGACATTAGAAAATGAGGTTATTCCTCTCTATTACGAAAGAGACGCAAGCGGAATCCCGCATCTCTGGGTGCAGAGAATGAAGCATGCGATGCGAAGCCTCGGTTGGCGCTTTAGCGCAGACCGCATGGTCATAGACTATGTCGAGCGGTTCTATCTGCCTGCGGCAAGCGCTGTCTCTACAATAGCCGGGTAGTGTGATTGCACAACCCTCGGTCACAGTTAATAAAAAAACAGACCATGGATACGGAGAACGCGCAGTACTGGCGGGAGAGGCTGAATAACTGCAGGGAGTCGCTCCGCGAAAACGCGTTTGAGGCATTTGTTGCCGAAGATAGAGTTCAGGCAAGAAACATCGTGCTTGAAGAAATCTTCCCTAAGGCCAAAACAAAAAGCGCATCCTGGGGAGATTCCATGACTCTCCACGCGACGGGAATTTTAAATGCGTTGCTGACCAATCCCGGCCTCTCCATCGTGAAGACCTTTGAAGTCGGCGTTCCCCGCCCGGAAATCATCGAACGCAGGCGCCAGGCCTTGCTTGTCGATTTCTTTATCACCGGCACGAACGCGATAACGGAGAGCGGCCAGCTTGTGAATCTGGACATGGTGGGAAACCGGGTCGCGGCGATAGCCTTCGGTCCAAGAACCGTAGTCATTCTCGCCGGACGAAATAAAATAGTTTCCGATGTTGCCAGCGCCATGTCGCGCATCAGGAACTATGCCGCACCGATAAATTCAATACGCCACGAATTTGAAACCCCGTGCGCTGCAACTTCCCGGTGCGCAGACTGTAAAAGCCCCCAAAGACTCTGCAACACATGGATGATCACGGAAAGGTCCGTTCCAAAAGACAGGATCAAGGTCGTCCTCATCAACGAAGAACTGGGCCTTTAAGAAATCCCATGGCGACGAAGGCAAAAAAGCAAAACATCCTCCCCGTATCCTATGAACGGATACACGTGGAATGCTACAGCGGCCATAAGGCCAATGAGCGTCCCGATGCTTTTACCTATCAGGGACGCCGGAGGGAAGTGGAGGAGATCGTCGACCGCTGGTATGAAGGAGGAGTCGATCCGGGCAGGCCGACTACAAATTATTTCAAGGTGAAGACGACGGACGGCGATATTATCATACTCCGGTATCTCTCTCTTTTCGACGCCTGGTCCATCCGCACCTGACGCCCGCCGACCTTTTTTTCTTTCACTTTTACTATTCGTTTGCTATTTTGTGGGATAAAGACAAGAAATACTGTGTGAACAAATGAGAAGGGAACATGAAACAAGTCTATCCATCTAAGAGGGACGGATGGATTGTCGTCCTGCTCTGGGCGGGAGCGGCAATCATGCTTTTCGTTGGCGTCAATCTTTGGCGGGCGCCGGCGCCATTCGCGTTTCGCCTGCTGATCTCCGTTCTGTTGATTCTTGTTGCCGCTTTCGTGCTGTGGACGCTGTATGGAACGCGCTACACGCTCACGGAAAGCACCCTCATTGTTCAGTCGGGGCCGTTTCGCTGGGTCATTGACATGGAAGCAATCACCGAGGTTTTCCCCACGCGCAACCCCCTTTCAAGCCCTGCGTGCTCGCTGGACAGGCTGCAAATCCGCTATGGCAAGAGCTCTCCGGGAATAATGATATCGCCGCAAGACAAGGCGGGATTTCTTCGAGCCCTTGCGGCACGGTCTCCAGGTCTCAAGTTAAATGGAGACCGCGCCTTACGGGACAAACCATAAATGGCCGTCGTATGGCCGCAGGCTAAATCTGACTCGCGGCCGCAATCAGGGAGGAACCGGACATTGGCTCGCGACTCCGATATGCAAGTGCACAAGATCAAGGCGGCCGTTCTGCGCAAGAGGGGCGGCCCATTGAAGATAGAGTCCCTCGAGATGGAAGGCCCACAGTATGACGAGGTGCTCGTACGCATCGTCGCCTCCGGCATCTGCCACACCGACATAGGCTTCTGCGAATACTGGGACAAGGCGGACGGGCCTCTCGTCCTCGGTCATGAAGGGGCAGGTGTGGTGGTGGAGGTTGGTAAGCGTGTGAAGGGTGTCAGGCGCGGCGATCATGTTGTGCTATCCTACCAGTCCTGCGGCCGCTGCGGCCAATGCCGGCGCGGTCGCCCCACGGACTGTGAGCGCTTCTACGAGGCAAATTTCGGTTTCGCACGTCTTGACGGCAGCAATGCCCTCTATCGCAGCGGTGTCCGGGGACATTTCTTCGGCCAGTCTTCATTCGCCACGCATGCCCTCGCGACCGAGCGCAACATTGTCAAGGTTTCCAAAAAATTAAATCTCGAGATTCTGTCTCCGCTCGGCTGCGGTCTGCAGACGGGAGCCGGCACGGTGATGAACTCTTTGAAGGTAGCGAAAGGAGCAAGCATCGCCATCTTCGGTACGGGTGCCGTTGGTCTCGCGGCTGTCATGGCGGCCCGCATAGTCGGGGCCAACCCGATCATAGGCGTCGATATAATCCCGAAGAGGCTCAAACTGGCCATGGAGTTGGGTGCAACCCACGTGATTGATAATCGCCGCGATAAAATCGTCTCCCGCGTTGCTGATATAACAGGGAGCGGCGTTGATTACGTGGTGGAAACAACCGGCAGCGAGGAGATGCACGGTCTCGCCATGGACGTGTTGAATCCGCGTGGCGCGGTGGCGCTCCTCACCGGCGAGAGCGGCGCTGCCCTGTCGGAAGGGCGCAGAACCATCGGCATAATTCAGGGCAATGCCGTGCCGCAGTTATTTATCCCCAAGCTGATCGCGCTCTACAAGGCAGGACGGTTTCCCTTTGACCGCCTCGTCAAGTTCTATGACTTCAGCAAGATCAACGCGGCCATCGCCGATGCGCGGTCAGGCGCAACCATCAAGCCGGTACTGCGCATCAGCAAGGAAGGATTTCTTGAAGGCAAGGGGGTCGCTGCTTAGTATGAAGCTATTCTTTGAGGCAGCTCTGGAAAGAGGCACTGTAGCCGCATCGGCAAAGATTGCCCTCTTAGTCGGATCAATCCTCGCACTGATCAATTATGGCGACCGCATCCTCTATCGCGACATGCACGCCGTGGACTGGTTCAAACTCGCAGTCACATACTGCGTCCCGTATTGTGTCGCCACGTAAGGCGCCGCCAGATATGCGACGCGGCATGCGAGGGATAAGGGGAACAAAACACCGGGGGACTCAGATTCTTCTTAGCGGCTGGAGAAAAGAAGCGGGGGAAATAGCTCACCCGGCTTCGCCTTCTTCTCAGCATCGCCTTCGTAAAAAACATGCTCAAGAAAAAGGCCCGAGGGGGGAGCTGTGTGTTCTGCCGGCAGGTGGGAAGCCTGTTCGAGCATCGCCTCGACATCCTGAGGCGTCAGGTTCCCTCTCCCCACTTCCACCAGAATCCCTGCCATCCTCCGGACCATTTTCCAGAGGAAGTGGGATCCGACAACCCTCAGTATAATCAAATCATCCACCTCTCTCACTTCCGCAGTGTCGAGCTTTACCTTAGTTGATGCGTCCTTATCCATCCTCTTGTCGGCAAAAGACACGAAGTCGTGGAAGCCCTGAAAGATGCGGCCGGTGGACTGCATTTTTTTGGCGTCCAGCTTGTCTCTAACCCACCAGACATACCTTTTCCCGAAGGCCGTCCGGTGTTTCGAGATTAAATAGATATAGCTTCTGGCGATTGCGTAGTGGCGGGCGTGAAAGCTGACGGAGACTTCTTCAACATCGAGGATATTGATATTGGAGGGCAGGAGATCATTCAATCCTTCGAGTATCTTTCGCGGGGACATTCCCGAGGCCGCCCCCAAGTGCGCAACCTGGGCGAGTGCATGCACCCCCGCATCCGTGCGGCCTGCACCCTGAATTTCCACCGGTTCTCCGAACAGTTTCTCCGCTGCATGTATAAGCGTGTCCTGAATGCTCCTTGCATTCTTCTGCGACTGCCAGCCTCTGTAACTGGTGCCGTCGTATTCAAGAGTGATCTTATACTTATGCATTATAGGGAAAGTACCTGCAGCGGCCGCTCATGTGCCCTTTCGTAATTGCGCAGCATGTCATCGCGGGGAACAAGGTCGTGCGGCAATTTATGAGGATACCATCTTCAACACTTCGTGGATTAATTTTTCAATTCCGCGGGCTACTTTAGAAATTGACGGACCCAGCATATACGCGGGAGTAGTCACGATCTTATTTTTCTGGTCAACCACGATATTCTCCACGGGAGATGCGACATGTTTGCCTCCCATCTTCTCAATCGCATCCGCCGTATCCTTGTCGCTGCCGATTGTCAGCTGCGGATGGAATGATCCCAGCACCCTTGCTGCAATGACCGGGGCGATGCAGATAAACCCGATGGGTTTCTTCGCCGAATGCATTTCTTTTACCAGTCTCTCGACGTCCACATTAACGGTGCAGTCCGCCCCCTTCAAGGCAAAGCTGCACAAATTCTTTGCAGCTCCGAATCCACCGGGAAACACCAGCGCATCGAGATCGGCAGCCTTCATATCTTTTATGTTCTTGATATCCCCTCTCGCGATGCGGGACGACTCGATAAGGACATTTCTCTTCTCGGAGGCGGCCTCACCCTTTATGTGGTTTATGACATCCGCCTGATCCGCATCAGGGGCCATACAGATTATTTGCGCCCCCGCCTTGTCAAGGTAAAGCAGCGTCAGGGCTGCCTCATGGATTTCGGCGCCGTCGTACACCCCGCAACCTGACAACACTACCCCTACTTTCGCCATCTCTTGCCTCCTGATTCTTCACTTAGAGATTAAACCGCACTTCACTCGTCATGCCTGAGCGGATATTTTTTCAGCAGTATCGATGTTATCAATATCGTTATTTCTTGGCAGCACCGACTGCCTCAAGGATGATCCTGCAGTCGGCAACTGTCGCCCCCTTCCCCTCACCGTGAACTATGAGCGGGTTTATATCCATTTCCTTGATTTCCGGATGATTGACGACCATGTTCGACAGACTTATAATTGCTTTCTCGATTGCCTCGATGTCAGCCGGCGGCCGACCCCTGAAACCTGTGAGAAGCTTATATCCTTTGATCTCCTGAACCATTCTGTGGGTCTCATTTCTGTATATGGGCGCAAGACGAAATACTACATCCTGAAATATCTCGACAAAGATTCCCCCGAGGCCGAACATAAGCAACGGCCCTAAGGAGGTACGGTTAACGCCCAGTATCAGTTCTTCCCCCTGCATGGCCATCTTTTGCACCATGACCCCATCGATTACAGCATCAAGCTTAAACTTCTTTGCATTCTCGATGATCTCACGGAAGGTTTTTCTTGCTTCATCTTGGTTCTTGATTCCCACAGCCACACCCTTTGCATCCGTCTTGTGGAGAATCTGCGCAGAAACGATCTTCATGACTACCGGGAAACCCATGCCTTCCCCGATATCCGCAGCCTCGTCCGCATTCTTCGCAAGCCCGGAAGGCAGAAGGCCGAATCCGTAGTACTTCAAGAGCTCGATACTGTCCATTTCGCCCAGCTGTACTTTTCCCTCCGCAAGACATCTGGCAATCGCATCGGCCGCCTTATCCTTTTCGTAGGTCACGGCAAACTGCTGCAGGTGTTCCCTGTTCAGCCAACGGGAGTATCGGTAAAGTATCCCGAATGCCTTAGCTGCGTTCTCCGGAAACCTGTAAACAGGATAGCCGTTCTCCTGCAGATACTTAACGCCTGCCGAAACATCGACAATCCCCATGAAACAGCATATAATTGGTTTCCGGGCCCCTCTCGCGACGCGGACTATGGCCTGAGCCGTACCGAGGGCGTTTGTCATGGATTGGGGAGTCAAAATGACGAGGGCGCCATCGACTCCATTATCCTTTATTACCGCCCTTAAGGCATGCTCGTAACGATCGGACGGCGCATCCCCGATGATATCAACCGGGTTGTGGATGTTCGCTGTCGAGGGAAGATAGCTGGATAGATCATCGATAGTTTCCTGCGCAAATCTGGCAAGTGCGAGGTCGGATGAAACCGTCATGTCCGTTGCCAGGATCCCCGGCCCGCCCGCATTGGTGACGATGGCAACGCGATTTCCTTTTGGCAGGACTCTAGCCCTTTTCCCCAGCTTACTCTCCTGTTTGTAGGCAAACACATTTGCATAGTCAAAGAGCTCGTCAATGGAATCAGCACGGATGAGGCCTGACTGCTTGAAGATGGCATCGTATACGGCCTCCGTCCCTGCCAGAGCGCCTGTATGGGAAGCCGCTGCCGCCGCGCCTGCCGTTGTCCTCCCCGACTTTATGGCAAGAACCGGAGTGGGTCTCCCCCCTGAGGTAATCTCCTTTACGGTCCTTATGAATTCTACACCCTTCCTCAACTCCTCCACGTACATCATGACAACAGCAGTGTCCGGGTCCTCGTGAAAGAACTGCAAGAGGTCCAGCTCATCCACGTCGGCTTTGTTGCCTATGGAGATGAACTTTGAAAAACCGATGTCCCTGTCTGCGGCAAAATCGAGAACCGCCGTACACAGCGCTCCACTCTGAGAAATAAAAGATATATTGCCCGGTGAGGGCATGCGGGCGGAGAAACTGGCGTTCAAGCTGACGGTGGGTATGGGGTTGATCACACCAAGGCAGTTGGGCCCAACGAGCCTTACCCCCGCTTCTCTGCATATGGCGACAATCCTGTTTTCGATTTCAAGCCCTTCACCGCCGACTTCTCTAAAACCGGCGGAAACGATTACAAACCCCTTTATCCCTTTCCTGACGCCCTCTTCTATGGCAGCAAGGGACGCAGCGGGCGGGAGAATGATGATCCCGAGATCTATATTATCGGGTATTTCCGTAATCGAATGATAGGCCTTGACACTGAGAATCGACTTGGCCTTGGGATTGACAGGATACAGCGTGCCCTGGTAGTGGCCGCTTAAGATGTTGGCAAAGATGTCATGTCCCACTTTTCCCGGTGTATTTGAGGCTCCTATGATAGCGACAGATTCCGGTGAAAATATAGCGTTTAGACCGTTCATATTATTTCCCTCTCAGTGATTAGATATTTCTGGATTCTCAGGTTTTATTAGCAGGGTCATGCCCAGGATGCCGTCCAGATAGCCCATCCCGGGATTGTCACCATCTGGAAATTCTATTCCCGGATGAAGTGTTGTAATTGCCGCATGACCGACTATTTTTTTTGTTTCTCTGCCGAGGAAATCCTTTGTTCTCACCCCCCACATATTATGGAAAACGAGGATACTGCCCCGATAACTTCCAATATACAGCATAATATGTCCCCTGCGCCATATCAATGTCAGATAAGGTATGCCCTGCTTCAGGATCATCCGTTCCTTTTCCTTTGGAGAAAGTTGCTGGAGGTCTATGAACGTCCCTCCCTCTTTCGCCTGATCGGCTGAATGCCTCGGGAGCCAGATCCCGAACGGGGCAAAGAGATCCTTTGTCATGGCTGAACAGTCCCTGTTCTGATATAAGCCGCCCCATCCGTAATGTTCGTTTATCAACTCATTGGCAAGTCTGGCTATATTGGAGTTGGTCAGCCTTAAAGGTTTTGAGACCGCTGCCTCTTTAGAAACGACGGCGTCTTTCATGAATGCCTTGCCGTCTTGATCCGTCACGGCTACAAGCAGCGTGATGTTTTTTATATCTTCCCCGAGTTTGGGAAACACTGAGCCTAAGGGGGCCTTAAACAGAAACCGCCCTTCTGCGTCGTATATAGGGATTTTATCCTTTATGATAACTGCGTACCGGCCCCTCTCCCATGCTCTTACGAAATTTCCGTCCACACGGGCTATATTTCGTGCCGATATCCAACCTACCGCATACGGAGTTTCCGCTAAGACCCAGGCCTTATCCTTCGTCATGTGGGATATGAAAACGGGCGTATTGGGAGCGACTGAAGACTCCTGGAGGCTGTCAAAGGGATATCCCCGCTCGGTATCGGCGTCATAGAAGCGGGGCTTATCCGTGGGCAAAACCCTCAAATCCGAATTATCAATGGTAATGGCCGTGAAGCTTGCATTCGGATAATCTTCGAGATGTGCATTGGCGGCGAGATCTCTCATCCAGGACATATCGTGTTTTCTTCTATTTTCACCGTAGCCCGGATTGTCTCTGTATTTATTGAACGCCGCTTCGACGCTCTCCCTCGAGGAGAATGCCTTTACCCGATGCCAGGGGGAAAAAAATATGGAGTCATAATTGGCATCCATTTTTTTTTGATCATCAGCGGTCAAGAGCCCGCGATCTGATGCAGTTTCATCAAGATAGAACAGATTGTCCTGCTTGAGGTCCCGGATGTCCCTGATCGTCTCAGTGGTTCCGGCACACGCAGATGTAAGCAAGACAAGGACGAGCAAAATGGGGATATTATGCAATCTCATGTAACCTGTGGACTCCAACTTTCTTATATTAGGTATTTTTTCTCAGGTATGCAATAGTTTTATATATCCATCGTGTCAGGGCCTTGGGGAAAATAGTTTTTTATGGAATTCCAAATAAAAGATTGGTATAAAAAATAAGAGGGTTTGGAAAAAACAACAATAGAGCTATATCCCGTCTAAAATGAAAGGAGGTAAGCGCGCGTGGTATCAACAGATCTGCTCAAGAATTACACCTTTTTCAAAGGCTTCACTAATGAAGAGTTAAAGAAATTTGCGGACATTGCCACTGAGACATCTTACAAGGCCGGTGTCCAGATATGGAAAAAGGGAGAGCCCGCAGACAATCTGTCCCTTCTGAAAGAAGGCAAGGTTCTCATGACAATGGATACCTATGCGGGACCCACCAGACCGCCGATGCAGGTGACCGTAGATATTGTCACGAAGGGCGACGCCATGGGATGGTCGGCAGTCGTTGAGCCTTACATCTATACCTTAGGGGCCAGATGCATCGATGATTCGCAAGTGATTAATTTTAATTCCGCGAAAGTGAGAGAGGTGTTAAACAACGATAAGGCCCTTGGATTAAAATTTATGCATGCGATTGCAAAAATAGTAGCTGCCCGTCTCACCCACACGGAGATCATACTGGTCGGAGAACGAGGCCTTTCTGTTTTGTCGGAGACATGATGAAGGAGGGAACGTCATGGCGGACGAGGTCATCATTTACGGCAAGGGAGGCTGACCGTTTACAGACCAGGCCCGGTCGGCCTATGGGAACAAGGCAAAGTACGTAGATGTGAAATCTGATAGCGCACAATTGCAGGAGATGCTCAGGCTTTCCGGCGGTCTCAGGCAAGTTCCCGTCATTTTGGAAGGCGGCAAGGTAAAAATTGGTTACGGAGGCAGCTGAGGCGTGTAAGGGCCGATAGGTAATCGGCCGCGCACCAGTGCCAGGAGTTCTCTTCAGCGCGACATTCGCGTCTTTATAAACTGTCATTTTTTTAGTCGGGGAGGTTCAACTGTTAATATGGATACTAGGCTACAGAGGGTTTTTATCTTTATTCCTTTTCTGCTTTTGCTGCCCTTCCTTCTCATTGCAGACTTCGGCTCCCTGCCTGCGGAACTGAGCGCACATAAGGCCTTAGCCGCCCCGGCAGAAAGAGTCGTCAGGGAACCGGTATCCTTTGCCGATCTGGCGGAGAAATGGAGCCCTACGGTGGTAAATATCAGCACAACGACTACCGTCAAAGGCCGCGCGGGATCACCTTTTGGAAATGATATGCCTTTCCAAAAGTTTTTCGGCAGGGACGACTCCTTCAGAAGATTTTTTGAGGAGGCGCCGGAAAGGGAATTCAAACAGCGGAGTCTTGGTTCAGGATTCATTATTTCCAGCGACGGCTACATATTTACGAATAATCATGTTGTCGAGAAGGCCGACAAGATAAAGGTGAAGCTTGCGGGCGGCAAGGAATATGACGCGGTAGTTAAAGGCAAAGATCCCACTACCGATATCGCCCTGATAAAGATAAAACCGGATGGCAGCCTGCCTGTCGTTGAGTTCGGTGATTCTGATAAACTGAGGATAGGCGACTGGGTATTTGCCATAGGCAACCCTTTCGGTCTCGAACACACGGTCACAGCAGGAATTGTGAGCGCCAAGGGACGCGTCATAGGTTCAGGACCATATGATAATTTTATACAGACGGACGCTTCCATAAATCCGGGCAACAGCGGCGGCCCGCTCTTCAATATGGAAGGCAAAGTCATCGGCATAAACACGGCCATCGTTGCCCAGGGGCACGGGATCGGTTTTGCCATACCGATCAATACGGCAAAGGGCATTCTCGCCGATCTTAAAACAAAGGGCAGCGTTACCCGGGGCTGGCTCGGCATTTCCATACAGGATATCACGGACGACATCGCCGAAAATTTGAAGCTGAAGGACGTGCAAGGCGCCCTCGTGGGTCATGTCTTTGAGGGAGACCCGGCCGATAAGGCCGGCATAAAAACAGGCGACGTAATCATCGAAATCGCGGGAAAGAAGATTCAGAATTCTCACGAACTGATGAGGATCGTTGCCGCCCTCACGGTCGGGGAGAAAGTAACGGTGAAGATTCTGCGTGACGGGAAGGAAAAGACACTCTCTGCTGTAGTCGGTGAAAGGAAAGAGGAAAAAGAAATAGCCCGCAAAAGCACGGCGCGTGAGTACCACGGCATGGCAGTCCAGGAGATCACCCCTGATATGGCAAAACATCTCGGCCTTTCCGAAAAGGGCGGGGTCATAATTTCCCAGATACGCGACGGGAGTCCAGCCGATGACGCCGGGCTGAAGGTCCAGGATATAATTCTGCAGATCAACAGAGTGAAGATCTCCTCCATGAAAGATTTTCAGAGCGAAATCAAGAAGGAATCCCGGGAGGGGACAATTTTGCTTCTCATCAAGAGGGGAGAAATGAGCTTCTTTGTGACGCTGAGAAAGGGGGCATCGAAGTAATCATCCTTATTGTTGACATATCATTCACAAGCTGATAAATGAGCCTACCTATACACGTTACCGTTGCGATAACTTCACGGCTCGACCCGCGGATAGGGGACAATGAATGTTAGGAGGGGTGAGATGAAATATCTTGTTCCCAAGAAGATTTTTTTTACAAAGGGCGTAGGCACGCATAAGGATGAACTCCACTCATTTGAGCGGGCCCTGAGGGAAGCAGACATAGAAAAATTCAACCTTGTTCAGGTATCGAGCATATTCCCGCCGCACTGCAAGATGGTATCAAAGACCCAGGGTCTGAAGGAAATGGTTCCCGGCGCCATGACCTTCTGTGTCATGAGCCGCTGCTGCAGCAATGAACCGAAGAGACTCCTCGCTGCGTCCGTTGGCTGCGCCGTCCCGGCCGATGTATCGTCTTACGGATATATCAGCGAACACCATGCATTCGGCCAGACGGAGAAGCAGGCGGGTGATTATGCTGAGGACCTCGCCGCCGCCATGCTGGCATCCACGTTGGGCATTGACTTTGATGTCGATGAAAGCTGGGACGAGAAGAAGGAAATATTCAAGATCAGCGGCAAGATAGTCAGGACACGCAACGTGACTCAGTCCGCGATTGTTAGAAATTCAGGGTATACCACGGTCGTCGCCGCTGCTGTATTTGTTTTCTGAATCGTATTGACGGCGCATCTGTTGTCGTAACCGCGTGAGCATCGCCCTTTTAACATCCTGTTGTGGTCAGATTTCCTGTTCGTCTTTTTTTCGCCGTAATAGTTGGAGTATCTGTGAAGAACAGACCCGCCAGTGTTCTATTCAGCCTTCATTTTATTTTCCCCATCGTCGATTAAAAATCGTTCCTGCCCGCGGCGGGGAATTGCATCCCGGAACGGGCGCATGACGAACGATGCTGATCCTTGAGAATCTTCAAAATCGCTTGCATTGCTAATATCGATGTGAGGTAATAGTGTCAGTTTGCCATAATTATGGAGAGGTGATGTTGATATGCCGGCCAATGCGAAGGGCCCGATAAGACCCATATTGATGACTCAGGATGTTGGTAACGCCCTGCTGCCGTATCTCTTATATGAAGGCAGCGGGCCCACTCTAATCCTTCTTCATGCGACGGGGTTTACGCCCTGGCTGTGGCACCCTATCGCGAGAGAATTATCTCCATCTTACAGGATCATCGCCCCGTACATGTGCGACTACCGGAGAGAAGATCCTGAAAAGGGCGGTCTCGGCTGGGCAAAGATTGCGGGGGACGTTGCCGCTCTCTTAAACAGTGTCGATATGGACGATGCATTCCTCGTGGGACATTCCATGGGAGCGACAATCTGCACAATTGCGAATGCGGCCCACGGTGTCAAAGCCAAAGGCATGGTCCTGATAGAGCCCATCCTCCTCGCCGATGATTTCTATCGCGCTAAGATTACCGTGAAAGACCATCCCCTCGCGTCACTCGCAATTAAACGGAGGAACTACTGGAAGAACGAGTCGGAGGCTATGGACTATCTCAGATCGAGAGAGCTCTTCAAGAAGTGGAATGATGAAATGCTTGAACTTTATGTCTCGTACGGTATGGAACCGAAGGAAGGGGGCGGGCTTCAATTGGTCTGCAAACCAGAAATGGAAGCGGGTCTCTTCATGGGCGGGGCGCAATATAATCCGTGGCCCCTGTTGCCTCTTGTTTCATGCCCTGTGCTTGTCGTCGAGGGAGAGTATAGTGACACCAAGAACTTCGTCGACTTCAAACGGATAGTCTCCATGCTCACGAAAGGCTCTCATGCCGTCGTCAAGGATGTGGGGCATCTCATCCCTATGGAACAGCCGTCAGCAGTAGCGGCAGTCATCAACGATTTTGTGAAAACCATACGCTCATCATAACGGAATACTTTTTACATGCTTCGTCGATTCCGTCGGCCGACAGGACATTCACCCGGAAAAATAAATTGCATAATGTCTTGACAATCATCATTCGTATTATAAAATAATTTATACATGACTACTAAACCGGTCTCGCTGGGACCGGGAAAAAACAATCTTAGAGGAGGGTGAAGAGAATGGCTACTTTGAAAGAAGGAGATTATTTGACGTGTGAAGTATGCGACTTGGTCATCGTCGTAGACGAAGAGTGCGGCTGTGCAGTGGGTGGACTTATATGCTGTGATGAGGAGATGGTCAAAATCAAGGCCCCCGCCAAGGCGAAGAAGAAGGCAAAGCCCGCAGCGAAAGCGAAGAAAAAAGCAGTAAAGAAAGTCGCCAAGAAGAAGGCCGTAAAAAAGCCTGCCGCCAAGGCCAAGAAAAAGAGGTAATTTAGATTAAGTCTGATAATTGTGATCTTCAGCAATACCGTGAAACCCCGTTTCTCGAATTCACATGAGGACGGGGTTTTACGTTTTCTTGCCTTCTTTGTCATCCCTTTATGCAAAGTGGAATATAAGGACATGATAGATGAGCGCGAAGATTATTGATTCCCATATGCACTGCGGCATCCAGAATTCCGATCTGCCTTTTGAGGACATCAAGAGATACCTTGATGCCGCGGAAATCCAGGGGGCATGCCTCTTTGCACCGGTCGAAGATATCTACGACCGGTACGACTATGACTTCAAGGACAATTTCGCCTGGATCACCTGCAGGCAGCAGGCTAATGAGTATGTACTGGACATCCAGCGGACCCATGAGAATTTCTTTGCCTACTACTTTGTATGGAACGACTTCCGGAAGAATGAGCTCACGAAAGGCTATAAGGCAATCAAGTGGCATCGCCACGAACACGAACCGGTCTACCATTATGATGATCCGTTCTGCGAGACATTCCTGCAGGAAGCATATCGTCTTAAGCTTCCCATTGTCCTTGAAGAGTCCTTCGCGAACACCGGCTCTTTTATAAGAAGGGTGAATGGCAGAACCGCCGTCATCATTCCCCACATGGGGGCACTTAACGGCGGCTTTTCCGCACTCTTCAACTCAGGGGTCTGGGATGACGAAACCGTGCATGCAGATACTGCGCTCGCTTCGGCGCGCGAGATCGGGCAATTCCTGGAGAGGTATGGAAGCAGAAGAATTATTTTCGGAAGCGACTTCCCCTTCGGTACGCCCGGCGGCGAGCTTCAGGAAGTAGTGGGGATGAACTTGAGGAAAGAGGATTTCGAAAATATCGTGTGTAACAACATTTTAAGACTGCTCAATGTATAATCAAGTTCTAAAATTCTGTTTGTGAAAAATTATTTATATATTACAATGACTCATACGATCTAATCGTCGTCAATCATCCGGGAGGTGCATATGAAAATCGCAATCATGGGAACAGGCGGAGTCGGAGGATACTACGGAGGGCTGCTTGCGAAGGCAGGCAGGGATGTGACGTTCATTGCCCGTGGCGCGCATCTTCAGGCAATACGCACGAAAGGCCTGCAAATAAAGAGCGTCCACGGCGATTTCCAGGTCTCGAAGGCCAAGGCAACTGACAAACCTGCGGACGTCGGGCCGGTTGATCTCATAATATTTGCCACAAAGACGTATCAGACCGACGAAGCGGCAAACGCGATCAAGCCCATGGTCGGCAAGGATACGGCGGTAGTTCCACTCCAGAACGGCGTAGACGCGGCAGACCGCATCGGCCAGGTGGTAGGAATGGACCACGTGCTGGGCGGAGCCACTTGGCTTTCCGCGGCAATCCAAGGGCCGGGAGTGATCGGCCAGTACAGCGAGTTTCGCCGCATCGCATTGGGAGAGTTCAGCGGCAAGACGACACCGCGGCTCACTGCCGTCTGCGACCTGCTTAAGGAAACCGGCGCGGCAGTTGAAATAAACGATAATATCCTGAAGGTCCTGTGGACAAAATTCGTGTTTATTTCAGCCGTCAGCGCCATGGGCAGCCTGACACGCGTGACGTTCGGCGAGTACCGCGCGGTGCCGGAAGCGCGCGCTCTGCTCGGCGAGGCCATCGGCGAAGTGGCGGCAGTGGCTATGGCCAGGGGCGTGAAACTCGATGCCGACATACTCGCCAAAACGCAAGCCTTCATTGACAGCAGCGCACCGGGCATAAAGCCCTCGATGCAGCGTGATGTGGAGGCCGGAAAACCGTCCGAAATTGAGTCATTGATCGGCGTCGTTGTGCGCATGGGCGCGGAGAAAAATGTGCCTACGCCGGTGATGCGTTTCGCCTACGCGATGCTCAAGCCGGGAGAGACGAAAGCGCAACAGTGCTGAGAATAGCTGCCGGGAACTATTAGAGATCGATCTTTTTGAAAAAGGCGGGCTTCAGAAGGATATACTTGTTTTCTAATATTTCAATCTCCTCCGACTGAATAAAGCATTTGAGAGAGCGGGTGACTGTTTCTCGCGCGGTAGCTGCAAGTTCGGCGATGTCCTTGTGCCTGAGTCTCAAGTTGATGATTATTCCTCTCTGATCCTTGACCCCGAACTGGTCGCTGACATTTTTCAGCACCACTCTTATCCGCTGCTCTGCGCCGGCAAAGCTCAACACCTTGAGCATCAGCCATGCCTCTCTCAGCCGTGAGCAGAGCATGGAAATAATCTCCATCAGTACTTTCCTGTTTTGCAACAGACGGCTTTGAAAATCCCTTGCAGAGATGAATCCGACGCTCGTCTCCTCCATGGCAACGACCGTTGCCGGCGCAGTCATCCCGTCGAGTATGGCCATCTCGCCGAAGAACTCTCCTCTCTTTCGAATGGCAACGATCCTCTCCTGTCCTTCCGCGCTGAGCTGAATGACCTTCACCTTCCCGGAATAGACAAAGTAGAGGTAGTTGAGGGTATCCTCTTCGTGCAGGATGACCTGATTTTTCTTAAAGTGTTTATCGACAACATCCTTCCTCAGATCGGCTAATTCATCTTCCGACAGGCAGGACAAAAACGGAATCTTCCTGATGATGAAATCGAAGTTTGATCTATGGAACTTGTCTCTAATATCTTTTTTCATGACACTTATAATACCCTGGCCGAGACAGTGGGAAGGCGCCGATGGATGGAGCTTTACAGATTTTCCGTCTTGAAGCAACAGAAATTCCCAAGCTGCAGGCAAGAACATGCATACTAAGGCAAAGGAAATGGCCGGGTGCAGATTTTGGTTGGCCGGTTTCACATGTGCCAAACTACACCGCAGATATGAATGAGTCCCGTTGCAGGCCTGACAAGCTATGCAAACCGCTTACCTGGTGATCATTATGTGCTTGCCGGTCGTATCTCTTTTTATTAGAGTTTCAAAAATCTAAGCGCGGCAATGTTTGGATTCTTGACCGAGAATTCCCAGGTTCCCTGCACTTCCCGGTGTGGCCCGCTTTTCAATACAGGCCATTGGGATTTCTCGACAACCGTGGCCTTCATTTCTTCTTTTACTTCCGGTCTTACTACCGGTGCTTGGGGCTTTGGTAGCGCTATCGCGACAGGCTTTTTCACCGCCGGTTTTGCGATCTTTGGCGCCGCTCTTTTCACTGTCTTTTTCGCAACCGGCTTCTTCTTGGGCGCTGCCTTCTTCATGGCTTTCTTTACCGCCCGCTTTGCAGTCTTCGGTGCAGCTTTTTTCACGGCCTTCTTTGCCGCCGGCTTTTTCTTCTTGGGCGCCGCCTTCTTCACGGCTTTTTTTACCACCCGCTTTGCAGTCTTCGGTGCAGCCTTCTTCACAGCCTTTTTCGCCACCGGCTTCTTCCCCTTGGGCGCCGCTTTCTTTATATTTTTTTTCGTCGCAGACTTCTTGCTTTTTACCTGCGCCTTCTTCACACTTTTCTTTGCAATCCGTTTCTTTTTGCTGATAGACGCCTTTGCCATCGCCTGTTTTCCTCCTTTCTCTTCATTCATGTTACACTATTTCTTAATCTTGGCTCCTTCCTCGATTGTCTTTTTCATTTTCGGATCGTTAAACATTTTGTCCAGAGCATCTGAAAGCACTGCATTTATCTGCTTTTCCAACAATTCTTCAGAAAACGAAACATCCTTCAGAGAATTGCTATTTTCCACGCTTGCGCGATAAAATATTTTCTTATCAGGAACATTGGCAAAGAGGAAGGTTAGTTTGATCTTAGTTTGATAAGTTTTCGCCGGGAACGATTTCGCGCAAATAATCTCGAGGTCGTCGATATTGCCGCCAATCAATATTCTCCCCCAGTCTTTGCCGATCGTTTCTTCCTTTAAGTCCCAAACGGGCATGGCTTTTGAGACGTTGTAGCCCGACTTGAAAAGATATTCCCTGACGCTTGTAGTCACAGCATCGGTCGCTTTATTATATCTTGGCAGAATGGGGATCCGGTCGCCCTCCAGAGTCGTAACCCTGCCCAGGACAAGCGTGTCATCGACCTTTCGGATATCGTTAAACATGGCAACTGTAATAGCAATATCTGGTCCGGTTTTTTCCGGCTTCAGAATTTGTCCCGCCGGCTCATACTTCAGGTTGACGTGATAGACAGCGGGCGAGCAGGCAGTGAGACCGGCCAATATGAATATGAGCAGGAGGGCTTTAGAAAGTATGCCTGACATATAACCGCCCTTCTCTCTTTCGATATTTGTTGGTTTGTGATGATGTCTGTTCTTCCGTTCAAGTTCGCTCATAAAAGACCTCCCTAATATGTAACTCCCGCCTTGATCATTGTGGAAACATTATACCAATTATTTCATGAATGGTGTAACAGCTCAAATAAGCGGCGGGTTTACCGGTACGCTGCATTTGATTGTTAGGTCAATATAACTTCTTCCCAATTGGGTTCCCACAAAAAATTGCCAATTGAAATTTCTAAAGAGTCCTTAACGATTCGGCCGATACGCTTAATATGTAATTGAAGAGACATTTCACTGACCATTGCAACAAAGCGTACCAATTGCTGTGCCTTCGTTTCATCCGCTCTTGCACATTGCCAAAATCCACGTCTTCCGTCATGGTGCAGTCTATAAATTCCTTTTCCAAGAACACAGATTATACTAACTTTTCCAGATACCGGGTCCATTCCACTTTTTTGACATGCTTCATAGAAACGCATGATCTCGTGCTTATCTTTTGCTCTTGAATCATACCCAAACAAATAATTATATGCTCCTTCTATTCCCTTGGGTTCTGAACGCACATCAACTCTGAACTGAGCGACAGCTTGGCTGCGTTTAACAAACTGAAGGTAGTCCTCTGCCTCAAGACTAGATTTGACCTCTATTCTACCAAGTACTCCATTATAGTGATAGACTCCGTTTGTGCCACGGGAGTATATTTTTATGGCAGGAGTAATTTCTTTGTCGTACAAGATAACATCATCTTCCCCTTCGTACTGTTCCTGATCTCTTGTGTCGATTATCGTACCTTTTCCTGGCTCAAGGAAATAAGGGAGCCTAGTTTCCATGAATGCAAGCAGGATATCCTCTCTCAGAGTACCACGCAAATTTTTGTGATTTATTTTGTTCTGAATGAATGATTTGTTAATAGCTGCTTCCGCATCAGCAAGTAATGTCTTTGCAATGTAGTGCATGTTAGTCTCCCTAAGAATATACAGTCTGTATAAGGCGACTCAAAGTCCGTCTAATGGGCTACGCAAACATGCCATTGTTTAACACTTAGGTGTGAATCATCATCGTACTGATGTGTTTCATATCATAATCAGGGAGAAGATGCCTATCTATTATTGCCGTTTGGAATGTAGCATCCTATCATAGTTGAAGAATTATTGAGTACAGGAAGAAGTTTATGATCAAGCTTGATGTCTATGGCGCTGATGTCGGTACTCAAATAGACATGCAGTCTGATTACAGCTGCACCGTCAACACATCTAATCCAGCTCCGCCGCCTCCCTGACGGAGAGAAAAATCTTGTAAAGCACTGTGATAATCAGAAACCCCATGGCCCAGATGCCGATGGCTATTGCCACTTCCGGCCTGGTAGGGGTGTAGCGGGTGATGTGCCCAAGGGGCGCGCTTTTTTTGATCCCGGCCCAGGATCTTAACCATGCCGGAACAAGCAAGATGCGTGAACCAAAGTAACCGTCAGCTTTAATCAGTTGTCAGGCGCATTCACTTTGCGGTTGAATTATACTCCTTTAGCTTTTCCCGAAAATATTGTTCTGATTTTATGGTTTTCCCACCAGGTAATCTGATCAGATACGGTTCTCCCGAAATATAAGATTGTGAAGCACACAGCCTTATAAAATCATCAGCGGTTTGGACCATACCAACATCGCTTTGAAGTTTCATTCGTAAATGATCTGCGGCTTCTTTGCCATCATGCTCTGTGCCGTTTCTAATAAATTTGGCCCCTTCTAAATTCTCAACTGAAGATATTAAAAATTCGATTTTCTCTTTTTCAATATTATCTTGTGCATTGACCACCACGGAAAATAGCGCCAAGATTACAAATGATGTGACCAATATTTTTTTCATGTTTTCCTCTGTAAATTGCGACGAACCCTCACGACTAATTATGCGGGATGGAACTTATTCAAATGCCCTTTTCACGTTCTGATTATCACGATTGGCATTTGAAATCTCGTGTGAAAGAACAAATCACTCGGACATGACTACAGCCAAGTCATCTAATCCAGTTCCGCCGCTTCCCGGACGGAGAGAAGAATCTTGTAAAGCATCGTGATAATCAGAAACCCCATGGTCCAGATGCCGATGGCGATGGCCACTTCATCTTGTGCGTGTGTATGATAAAGGCAGTGAAAAAAAGAACGTGGCCCCCTCATCTACTTTGCCTTCCGCCCATACACGCCCACCATGGATGTGGACGGCGCGCTGGATTATGGCGAGACCAACGCCCGTGCCTTCGAAGTCGGGGTTGTTGTGGAGCCTCTGAAAAATGCCGAAGAGTTTGTCGTAGTATGCCATGTCAAAGCCGACACCGTTGTCTTTGACATAGTACACGTTCTCATTCCCATCCGTATAGCCCCCGGCCTCAATCTGCGCGGGATTCTTGAACTTCGTAAATTTGACGGCATTGCCAAGAAGGTTGGCATATACCTGCTTGATAAGTGTTCTATCGCCATATCCGGAGGGCATGGACTGAATAGTCAAGGACATCTTCCTTTTCGGGTTGATGTGCTGCTGTTCCTTCCATAAATCCTTTATGATCCCTTCCATCTCTAGATCAACTACGGACATCTTCGCCCTGCCCAGGCGGGAAAGAGTCAAGATATCGTCGATGAGCTTGCCCATCATCTGGGCGTTTGACCTTATGTCATTAAACTTGCGCATCGAGTCTTCATCAAATTCCTGCCCGTGTTTCTTCAGAAGCATGCGTGCATAGCCGTCGATGGCGCGCAAGGGCGCACGCAGGTCGTGGGAGATCGAGTAGCTGAAGCTCTCGAGCTCCTTGTTGATCTCTTCGAGCTTCGCCACATGCTCTGCAATAGCTCGTTCTGCCTTTTTGCGCTCGGTGATGTCCCAGTAGACGGATACGGAGCCTGTGATCCGGCCTTCAGGATCGAGCAAGGGAGTGGAGTTAATGCTCAGGTGTACATCCCTTCCGTCCGGCGCATCGAAGATCATGGAAGCGGCCACTATCGTCTCGCCCTTGCGTAGCGCCCGCACCGCGGGCAAATCTTCGCTTTGGTAGAAAGTGCCGTCATCCCGGCGGTACTTTGAGGTTCCATGATAATGCAGGAAAAAATCGCGATAGGTCGGCTCCTGGCTCATCTCTTCCGCTTTCGCGTTCCGCACGATGGTCTGCCCTTCACGGTCCAGCACGACCAGGCCGATGGGCATCTGGCCGATGACCGTTTCCAGGAGTATGCGCTGGCGGATGGCCTCCTCATGCGCCTGCTGAAGTTCTTTCAGCAGCGCCGATTGCGCCTCTTCGGCCCGCCTGCGGTCGGTGATGTCATGGTAAGTGCATATTATTGATTCGATACTTCCGTCTGGTCTAAGAATCGGATCTGCACTGATAAGCATCCAAACGAGATCTCCGCCTGACGGCAATCGTACGCCGACCAACTTATCTATGACGGCTTTGCCTGTCAGGGCAACTTTTCGGACGGGGTGTTCATCCACGTGCAACAGAGTCCCATCGCTTTCAAATACCTGCCAATCGCCCCAATTCTGGTCGTTGATACTCTTTATCGTTTCCCTATCCTCAAGACCGAACATCAGTAAAAATGCTGGGTTAACTATACCGAACTTACCGGTATCATCGATCAGCGCCACTCCTGATTTTACGTTCTCGATGAGAACATTTAATCGATTCTCACTTCGTCGTCGATTTTCCTCCGCCTGCTTGCGCTCGGTGATGTCCTGCCAAACCGTGACCGAGCCAGTGATATGGTCTCCCATGAGTATAGGCCCGGAGGAGGTTTCAACTACGGCCTCCGTTCCATCGGCCCGCTTCACTGCGAATATTGCCCCGGTTACTTTTTCCCCCGCGAGCGCTCGTGGTGTGGGCTGGTCCTCCAATTTGAAAGGTCTTCCATCCAGCCATCGGCACGAAACCCGTTGGATAATCTCTCTAACGTTTAGGCCTATAGGATCGAAGCCGTAGATCGTGAAGAAGGACGGGGTTACTAAGCGTACATTCATCTCCGTATCATAGACGAGCGTTGCATCATTATGCGCCACGAAAATCGCTTCCAACTCTGCTGCCCGCTCGCGTTCACGCTTCTCGCTCTCACGCAGATCCATTTCGCGCGCCTGCACCTTCTCGGCCATTGTATTGAAGGCGTCTGCCAGATCCTGGAATTCCAGTATATGATTTATCTTCACCTGCTCAGGCAGCTCCCCGTGCCCTAAGGCAAGAGCATGATTGCGCAGTGCCGTAACAGGGCTCGCGATTTTCCGTGAAACGGCTAAAGCGACAAAAAACGCGGCAAACGAAAAGAAAAGAAACAGAAGCGCATTCTTGCCAATGGAACTGAGAATGGGCCCGGTAACATCCTCCTCCCTTTTTCCGGCACTCGCAGCCCAGCCAACAGAGGATATGGGAGTAAAACCAACCAACCGGTTCTTTCCTTCGTAGGGCGCATAAACTGTTGTGGCAATCTCTTTCCCTTTGAGTGCTTCTCCAAACTCGGGATACGGCTTGAGCCAGTTACGCTCTTCCCATGTGGCCTCTATAGCAGGGTAGCGATAGACCAGCATGCCCTTGTTATCGACAATGGCGTAACCTCCGCCTTTGCTTCTTTCAACAGCAAGCTGCGCATCTAATTTTTCGGGAATGATTGAAGCAAAGACGATGCCGAGCAGAGTGCCCTTGCCGTCCCGAATGCCCCGCGAGATGCCAAAGACCGGTTCCCCTGTACTCTTCGCAATTACGAGCTCACCCACCATCCAATCACGGCCATTGACGATTTCACGAAAATAGGATCGGTCACCATAATTTATGCCGATCATGGCGGGATTACTTGAATAGATCGCAACACCCTTAGGATTTATCCAGGTGAAATCGCGCACGGCGACATCGTCCCGGCTCGTCCCAAGGAGCCGAGTGATGTCCCTGGAAGGCATCGGCTGCGAAGAGGTTATGGCAACACCTATTGCAAGCTCTTGATGGATGACGTCCTGTACAAATGACTCAAAGGCCTTTGCGAGTAAACGGGCAATTTCCAGATTTGCCTGAAGTTCCGACGTCCGTCGAGTCTGATAACTGTCATAATACATGTAGGATTGGATAGCCAAGACAGGGATGAGAATAAGAAGGAGTAGCAGGATCAATCTGCTCTGAATGCTTCTCCCCTTTCTTTCATGTGGTAGAGACATATTTGCTCCCATGGAAGTCACCAGTCCCAAGAGCTTGCGGTCTGCCGGTTTGCTTGCTCTTTCATTGCCAAAGTTATACTAAGAAAGTTATGTTAAGCTCTCTGTAACTTTACAAACTATATAATTTTGCAAGATTGTCTATACACCTAAATCATAGATTTGAACATTAATTACCGATGTTAACCTCTTGTCTCTGTGAACAACGGATTTCAAGGATATCAGAAACAAGCCTATGATCAAGTCTGGCGTTTTAGTGCTGAGGCCGGGAATTGAATCGACATGAGGCGTTTTGCGTCTGCCCGATTGACGATCCTAATCCAGCTCCGCCGCCTCCCGGACAGAAAGAAAAATCTTGTAAAGCACCGTGATAATCAGAAACCCCATAGCCCAGATGCCTATGGCTATTGCCGCTTCCGGCCCGGTGGGGGTGTAGCGGGTGAGGTGGCCTAAGGGCGAGGGGGTGAAGCCGGTCACCATCAGGCCAAGACCTTTTTCGATCCAGAGGGAAAGAAATACCAGGACGCAGGCCGCGGCCAGCAAGGAATCCTTCTTCCGTGTCCGTGGATTGATGAGCAGCACAAGGGCAGCCGCGGCGGCGATGACGGCAACAGTCATCCCATGTGCAATGGTGTTATAGCCATCGAGCCCCACGAAGAGAAATCGGTAATGCTCCATGTCGTCCGGAACCTGACTGTAGAAAACTGTCCACAGTTCGACTACCACGAAGAATATGGTCGTAAGGAAGGCATAGGTGACGATTGTCGCTAACGCGTCTATCGCCTTTTTCCCGGCGTCAAATCCGCCGAAGCGCCGGAGCACGAAGCACAACAGGATCAGAAGCGCCGGGCCCGAAGCGAAGGCTGCGGCCAGGAACCGGGGCGCCATGATCGCCGTGAGCCAGAAGCTCCTGCCGGGCATGCCGGCGTAGATGAAAGCTGTCACCGTATGGATGCTGATGGCCCAGGGGATGGAGAGATAGATAAATGGCTTTACCCAGGCCGGCGGGGGGACGCCTTCTTTTACGCTGGAGAGAACCGTCCAGCCGGTGATCACGTTGAGCACGAGGTAGACGCTGACCACCACCATGTCCCAGAAGAGCACCGATGTGAGCGACGGATAGAACATGACATACAGGACGCGTGAGGGCTGGCCGAGATTGACGAAGATGAAGGTGACGCACATGATGACGGCCGCTATGGCGAGAAACTCCCCGAGGATCGTGATCCTTCCGAATGCCTTGTAGTCATGCAGATAGTAGGGGAGGACGACCATCACCGCCGAAGCAGCGATCCCGACCAGGAAGGTGAACTGAGATATGTACAATCCCCATGAGACATCGCGGCTCATGCCGGTAAGACCCAGGCCGTACTCAAGCTGACGGAGATAGAAATACACGCCCATCCCGAAGAGGGCAAGGAGGATGCCCACCAAGATTCCATATCGGCGGCTACCTGTCAGCGCTTTTTCCAGCATGGCTACCTCACAGAATATAATAGACCTGCGGTTTCGTTCCCAGCTCCGCCCGCCGGCGGATCGAGAATTTCTTGTCGAGAATCTGACGGACTTTCGAGTTGGGGTCTTCCACGTCCCCGAAGACCAGCGCCTTTTCCTCGCAGGCCAGGACACAGGCTGGGAGAATACCCCGCGCCAGTCGCTCCTCGCAGAAATTGCATTTTTCGATCACTCCCTTGGTGCGCGTCGGGAAATCGGCCTTGAGCTTGCGGATGAAGGGACGGGGATTCACGAAGTTGATGCTTCTCGCCCCGAATGGACAGGCCGCGAGACAAATCTTACATCCGATGCAGCGATGCGAATCCATCATCACGATGCCGTCTGCCCTTCTGAATGTGGCCCCCGTCGGGCAGACCCGCACACAGGGAGGGTTGTCGCAGTGGTTGCAGAGGACCGGTATGATCTGTTTTCGGACGGTCTCCTGAATGTGGGCATGACTCTCTGCACGAAAGACATTCTCAAACCGCTCCGGCCAGATCCATTTGACCTCATGATTGGGATTCGCTATGGCCGGGACATTGTGCGCTTCATGGCAGGCGGTCATGCAGTCCTTACAATCGCTGGAGCATTTACTCGCATCCACCACCATGGCCCAGCGCTTTGCCGTGAGGGCCGGTGCGCTCCCCGGGGCTCCGGGTAGATGAGTTCCCCGTGACGGTGTCTCTTTGGCGATGATCCTGCTCAAAGGCGGGCAGGCGGCGCCGATGGCTGAGATGCCCGCTATAATCAGAAATTCCCTCCGGGTGGGCGCCATCACAAAACCTCCTCGGGATTGATATGGCAGTTCCAGCAGTTCGGCTTGACCCCTGCATAATCGTGGCACCGGTCACAGAAGCGGGACTTGTTTTCGTGACATTTAAGGCAGCTACCGGTGAGACCCATTTCGAATACCCTTCCGTCTTTTGACGTGTAAGTGTGGACATTTTTTCGCACCACGCTTTCACGCCACGACGCCAGAAGTTTCATGTGATTGTCGCGCATGAAGGCCGTGTCTTCCACGCAGCGCTTGTCCGCAAGCTTCTGTATGGCAGGCGTGTCGAGCTCGATTGCAGGCGGGGCAATGGTTTTCCCCCGGTCATACCAGAACGGGAAGGTAACCGCGGCCAGGAAGACTACGATCCCTGCGATAATTATCCCCCGGTTATAGAGCTTCATCGTCCGTCTTTTCCTTAAAAGGTTCGCCGCGCAGATCCGTTGTCCTGTCTTTTTCCCCCTTCATGACAAGGGCATTGGCCACGAGTTCGTGGACGCCTGTCACCGTGACGCCGGGCACCCAGTACTCCATCAGCGAGGTCAGCGTCGAGCGGTCGATGGCGCACATGCAGGCGATCCGATTAACGCCGTGCTTTTCCTTGACGTGCTTGACGGCCATCGCACGGGGCATGCCTCCCCGCATCCTCATCTCGATGTTTTCGTCGTTCCCGAGACCGGCGCCGCCGCCGCAGCACAGTGTCTTTTCCCTGATTGTATCTTCGGGCATCTCGTAAAAATGCCGCACGGAATTTTTGATAACGTACCGCGGCTCTTCGAAGAGTCCCATGCCGCGCGCTGGATTGCAGGAATCATGGAAGGTGATCCGGAGATGATCGTTCCGCGCGGGATCAAGTTTCAGTTTTCCGTGTTTTATCAGGTCGGCCGTGAATTCCGCGATATGCACCATCTTCGTTGACCGGGCGTTTTCAAAGAGTGTCCCCGTTATGGGAGATACCGGCTCTTCAAGGAAATCCGCGGGGCCGTTCATCGTATCCATGTATTCATGGATGACCCGCCACATGTGGCCGCATTCACCGCCAAGAATCCATTTGACCCCCAGCCGCTTCGCTTCTGCATAGATCTTGTTGTTGAGGCGCTTCACCATCTCATGGGATGTGAAGAGGCCGAAGTTCCCCCCTTCGGAGGCGTAGGTGCTGAAGGTATAATTCAGGCCGATCTCGTGGAAGAGCATCATGTAGCCCATGCACGTATACGTCCCCGGGTCGGCAAAGTAGTCACCCGAAGGCGTGATGAAAAGAATATCGGCGCCCTTCTTGTTGATGGGCACCTCCAGCTTGACACCGGTGCGTTCCTCAATATCTTCAGCGAGGAATTCCAGCATGTCCTTGACGCCGCCGGGCTGGATGCCAAGGTGGTTTCCCGTTCGGAAGGAGTTGGCCACCGGTTCGATGACCCAGTTGATGTTGCACCCGACGAGATTGAGGAGTTCCCTTCCCATTATGGTGATCTCCGCCTGGTCGATGCCGTAAGGACAATATACGGAACACCGCCGGCACTCCGTGCACTGGTAGAAGTAGTAGAACCACTCCTTGAGGACGTTCACGGTGAGATCGCGCGCGCCGGCGAGCCTGCCGAAGCGCCTTCCCGATTCCGTGAAGTAGCGGCGATAGACGGAGCGCAGCAGCTCCGCGCGGAGGACGGGCATATTCTTCGGATCGCCGCTGCCCATGTAGAAGTGACACTTGTCCGCGCAGGCGCCGCACCGCACGCACAGGTCCATAAAGAGCTTAAAGGAGCGGTACTTGCCCAGGCGCTCACGCATCCCTTCAATAATGATGTCTTTCCAGTTCTCCGGAAGTTTCCAGTCCTCTTCGTATGGCTGCCAGGCCCTGGGGTTAGGCAAATCGAGGTAGATGAGATTCTTCGCAGCGCCGCTGTAGCTCCATGTCCCCGGCCGGAAATCGACGGGTGTATCCATCCACGGCGTACGCGGCGGCTTGTAGCTGACCCGGATCATCTCCTCAGGTTTGGGTATCTTGATGGACATATCTACTCCTTGTCCAACGGCAGTCCCGCCGCTTTCATCTTGTCCCGGTATTCGTCCTCATATTCCTCGTAGGGATGAACCTTGACAGGCGCATTCCAGGGATTGAAGTGCCTACTCATCCGGCTGTCGTTGGCCATGTTCCGCGTCGGGCTGAGAAAGACTCCCCCCATGTGCATGAGCTTGCTGAAGGGAAACCACGCGAGGAGGACTGAGACGAAAAGAAGGTGAATATAAAAAAGGGCGCTCATTTCTTTGGGGACGTAGGGCGCAAAGGTAACCCAGCCCAGGGCCATGGTCTTCACCTCTTCGATATCGACGGGGAAGAAATGCCGCATGAGGATGCCAGTAATTGCGACGCACAGAATCAGTACAACTGCGAAATAGTCGGTGAGAAGAGAGATGTAGCGAAGCTCTCGGACGACGACCCTCCGCAGAAAGAGGAATGTCAATGCCAGGACTATCGCTGCATCGCTCAAGAAAATTGTCGGTATCGCAATATCAAAAAAACCGTCTATGGCTGCAAGGCCGTTGATGAGAGGAGCAACGGGCTCGATGAAGAAGCGCATATGCCGCAAGATAATTACGAGCAAAGACCAGTGAAAGAGAAGCGCGAAGAACCAGAGCCATTTGGCGCTGGAATAAACAGGGCGCTCATCGTAGAGATACAGGCGGGTGTTTCTGAAAAGCGAACGGAAGAGGAGAACCTCGAGCGCCATCCTGCCGATGACAGTTGCAGTACACGGAGGGCTTTCCAGATAATCGCACTTGATCCAGGGCAGTGATTTTGCCTGACCGCAGGTCGTGGGTATGGAAAAGGGGACGGGCAGTCTTCCCCAGGATAAAATCCGGTGGATAAAGCCTGCCACAAAAACGGCAAAGGCGCCGCAGGGGATGACGACGAAAAAGACAGGCTTCAGTCCTGCGATCGCGGCCCCGCCCATGGCGATAAAGATCAGGATCACGATGGCAAGAAGAGAAAAGACCATGTTCATTATCTGTTACCTTTTCACCGCCGTTATTATTCTATGCCTTCCCCGATAAGACGATGGCCTTTCCGAGTAGATCGTGGAGTCCCACGACTTCCATATCCAGTTTATGCGCCTGGACAAGTTCCCGGATCTGTTTCTTGCAGTTGGCGCAGGGCGCGCAGACAAGCTTCGCCCCTATCGCGCGGAGCTGTTCTACTTTCTTGAGTCCGCCTGCGGACATGCGCCAGTCGTGAAGATCCTCAACGACCACGAGTCCGCCACCTCCGCCGCAGCAATAGTTCATCTGCCGGTTCGGTGTCATTTCGACGAAATGCATCACCGCCGCCTTCAACAGTTCCCGCGGCTGTTCATAGAGACCCGACCCCCGCCCCAGATTACAAGGATCATGATAGGTCACGGTCTCCGGGTTCTTCGTCGGATCGAACGTTAGTCTTCCTTCCTTGAGGAAGCTATGACTCACCTCGATGATGTTCTTGACCTTCATGCCATGGTACTCCGGCCGTCCGTATATCTTTTGAAAGAGGAGGGCGACCTTTGTGGAGTGGCCGCATTCGCCGATGACGATGGTTTTGCATTTAAGACTGTTGGCGGCTTCCAGAAGGCGGTTGAGGACCTTTTCCAAATCCGCGTCGCTGTAGAAGAGCCCGTAATTGATGGCGTCGAAGTTCTCCATGCTGACGGTCCAGCTTGCCCCGGCGGCATAAAACGTCTTGGCGATGCCGAGGAGGGTGTCCGCCTCCATGATATAGTCGGAGACCGGAGCGGCAAAGAAGAATTCGGCGCCTTCTACGTCGCGGGGGATGGGGATGGCGATGCCTGTCTCGTCCCGCAATTCCTCTTCGAGAAAATCGAGCGTATCTATGAAGGCCGCCTTGGGAATGGCGGACGTGTTTCCTATCTCGCCGAGCTGAGTCCTGGTGCTCAAGGTCATATTCGTAGGGACGAACCCGAGCTGCGCTAATATAACCCTGCCGACCCGCGTGATGAGGGCGTTATCGATGGCCAATGGGCAGTTGACGCCGCAACGCCGGCACATGTTGCAACGGTAGAAGGCATCCACCATGTTGTCAATGTCTTCTTCCGAAAGGGACTCTGCACCTACGAGCTTGCCGAAGAGTTTTCCCGAGGTCGTGAAATATTTCTTGTATACCTTCCGGAGGAGGTCGGACCGCCAGGCGGGCAGATCCTTCTGATCACGTGAGGTCTGATAGACCTGGCACTGCTCCGCGCAGTTGTTGCACTTGGCGCAGGTGCCGAGATACGTCTCTAACGGCAGGTTGTAGATCTTCGCGCCGAGCACCTCCTGGAGGGTTTCGAGGAAACGCACTACCCTTTGCTCGCGCGGCAGGAGCTTTTCGCTGCGGTAGGGATATTTGGGGTCTGTCTCCTGGCTCTTCTCGTTTTCTTTGGTCATATATGCTCTGCTGTCATTTTTTCTGCCAGTTGATATGGTGATAGGTAAAGTACTTGGAGACGTAATGGATCATTTTGCTAAACGGCAGATACATCAAGAAAAGTCCTCCGAGAAACACGGCCAGAATATGGACTGTGGAGAGGACTGACGTGTTGGGGTGGAATTCGATCAAACCCAGAAAGTACAGGCGTAAAGAAACGGAGACATGTGGCACGGAGGCCGCGAATCCTAAAGCAGCCACACCTGCCACAAACAGCAGATTGAAAAATTCCTCGAAGTTTGAAAGCAGCCTTAGGTTCTTATCGTAGATGCGCAATCCGATGATATAGATTGCAGCAATCACGAGGGCCAGGAGGCACAACTGTACGACAAAAATCGTTGACCACCCCGCAAGGTACAGGATGAAGAAAAGGACAGTACCCGCCATCGCCATGTGCATGGAGAACGACCCGAACCAGAGGCGGCGGTTGAATTTGTAAAGGGTCTCGAAGGTGAACATCTCCTTTAACATGTATTTCAACTGGCCCGCGATTCCTTCCGGCACCGGGTATAAGGTCCACTTCACGTGGGGCGGCAGCGACAGCCAGCGCACGAACCGCCAAACGGTCCCGAGCAGGCAAAGTGCGACGGCTATATACGGAAAGATACCTGCAATAAACTCTGAACCTGTCATCAGACGCACCCGGTGGGTTTCGAAAGTCCGGCCAGCTTGCAGGCCCCCTTGGCAGGCCCTGTCGGAAAGAGCTCGTAGAGCCTCTTCATATCGATGCCGTTGTCTTTGACGAGCTTGCGGATCATGGGCGCGATGCCGAACTTCTGGAAATAATCCCTGAGATAGTTGATGATCTTCCAGTGTTCTTCGGTTAGTTGTCCCTCGATGCCTTCATTTTTCGCGTAGGCCTGGGCGAATTCTTTATTCCACTTGTCCAGTTCCTGAAGGAAACCGTCTTCGTCAACCTCATAAGTTTTTCCTGCCAGTTCTATCTGGGGCATGCTCGAAACCTCCTATCGTGCAATATTTTATAATATATAACTCAAAAACTTTCTTATAGCTGCTCGGCCTGCGGTGGGCTTACCTAAGCGCTATCTTGCCTCTCAGCACGAAACCTTCTCGCCCTGCCGACCATGCCTTCCGCCCACTCCCACGTTCCCAGGGCGTGTACGTGGGTGAAAGTGGCAAGCACATTTTTCCTGCAGAACCCGTCTCTCTCGCCGTCTATGCCGATCCCCCGCTTGACCCGGAAAGCCAGACGTCCTTCATCCTCTTTCCGGGAGAGGATCCGGGAATAATGGAACTCGTGTCCCGTAATCTCCGTCCCGACAGGATAAAATGGATTTTCCTCTTCCACCTGGAGAACTGTATATCCATGCCCCTGCGGGCGCTTTTCCATCCCGACCGAGATGGGCAGGAAGCCGACCATGGGATATTGTCTGTCGCCGACGGTCAGCGATTCCCCGAGAAACATGAGACCGCCGCATTCTGCATATATTGGCAGTCCTTGCTCCGCCGCATCCCGCAGGGAGCGGCGAAACGATTTATTTCCGGCAAGAAGCCCGGCCTGCGTCTCCGGGAAACCGCCCCCGATGTACAGGGCATCCATGGACGGCAGCTTATCATCGCTGATGGCGCTGACTTCTATGACTCTCGCACCCGCTTTCACGAGCGCCTCAATGTTCTCCGGGTAATAGAACTGAAACGCTCTGTCACGGATCACTCCGATGGTCACCGGCTCTTTCGGCTCATCCGCCGGGAGGACATCCGGAAACAAAAGATCTTCCCACGGCGGGGCGCTTTCGGCGACCTTTATCAGACCTTCCAGATCCAGGTAATTTCCTGCGATGTCCGCCGCCTTTTGTAGCGCTTGGCGGATCCGGTCGTGTTCCTGGGGCGGGATCAGCCCGAGATGTCTCTCCGGAAAAGGGATGTCCGCTATCCTCGGAACGGTGCCGAGAACGGAAATGCCGCAGTGGTCTTCCACAGCCCTGCGAACAGCGGCAGCGTGGCGGTCTCCCGCCACACGGTTCAGGATCAATCCCCGGATATCCACATCCGGATCGAAGCGCTGGCACCCGAGAACCATGGCAGCAATCGTCCGTGTTACTTTGTCGCAGTCGATCACGAGGACCACGGGGGCCTTGATAAGTTTGGCCAACTCGGCGGTGCTGTGCTCTCCTCCCGGATTCGATCCATCATAAAGCCCCCGGTTCCCTTCGATCAGCGAAACGGCACCCGAAGGGGCGTGACGCGAAAAGGAGCGGGCGACCTGTATCCGTCCCATCAAGAAGGTGTCGAGGTTGTAGCAAGGATTCGCAGCGGCCATGGCAAGCCAGGCCGCATCTATATAATCCGGCCCTTTCTTAAAGGGGTTCACGGTGACACCGCGTTCATGGAGCGCCGCAGCCAACGCCGCAGCGAGTGTCGTTTTGCCGGCGCTGCCGCGTAAAGCCCCGATAACCAGCCGGGGACAGGCTCGGCTCATGCTCTATCACCCACGCAAGCCACCACCGCTATTCCTTCGGATAACATTCCGCCAGCACAAGATAGGTCGTGCTTCCGCTTGACCAGTATTTTACGGCGTCCTCCTCGATGAGGGCCTTCACGACATCCTGGATGGCATGCCGGTCTTCGTCGGGAAACCATTTGACGACGTCACGGATGTAGAACATCTTTTTTTCGCCCTTCGATCTCTGGCAGAAGGCCTCAAGGACCTTTGCTTTCAGATCCTCGCTCATGCTCACCTCCATTTAAACTGCGTCGATGATCTGAACGTTTCTGTCGCCATGTCGAAATCATCGATGTGCTTATCCGTAAAGGGAATGCCCGTCAGGTTGAAGAATCTCTCCCAGCCTACGCGCTCGATCCACTCGCCGACCCGCTCGTGCTTCCTCGCATTACTTGCGTAGACCTCGATGATATTTTTTACGGCGGCAACGGTTTCCGGCCACAGCGGCGGATTGTTCGGCAGGTAGGGAATTGCCAGTTTGGAGAACATCGGTTTGCTCCGGGCATTGGAGACCTTCCCGCCCACCCAGATGGAAATCCCGTCGTTGTCCGCATCGGCAATGGGCATGGCCGGGCAGACCGTGTAGCAGTTCCCGCAGTACATGCACTTGTCGTTGTTGACGCTGACGGTCTTGGTCTTGCTGTCCCCGCGGATGGCGCCCGTCGGGCAGGACGCAACAGTCGTCGGGATTTCACAGAGGTTCGGAATACGCGTATTGTCCGGCTTGGGGACAGTCCGATGGATGCCGAGGATCGCGATGTCGGAGCAGTGGACGGCGCCGCACATGTTCAGGCAGCACGCCAGCGCAATGCGAACGTGGTTGGGCAGCTTCATCGTCACGAAATATTCGTAGATCTCTTCCATCAGCGCCTTGACGGGGCCCGAGGCGTCCGTAGCCGGCGTGTGGCAGTGCACCCACCCCTGGGTGTGGACGATATTCGAAATCGCATGGCCGATGCCGCCCACAGGGTACTTCTTCGCTTTCAGCTCCGCAAGGAGCGGGGCGACCTTCGCCTTGTCCTCAATGAGAAATTCGATGTTGTTGCGGCTCGTGAAACGCAGATAGCCGTTGCAATACTTCTCAGCGATATCGCATATCTCCCGGATGTGGTCCGTTGAAAGCAAGCGCGGCGAGCCTGCGCGCACCGTATAGAGCGCTTCTCCTGTTTCGCCGACGTGCACCATCAAACCGGGTTCGAGGATTTCGTGATAGCGCCACTTCCCGTAATTGCGCTGAATCATGGGAGGGAGCATGGTCTTAAAGTCAGGGGGTCCGATATCTGTTGGCATATCACTTCACCTCCTTTTGCTTGATATCTTCAGGCCAGAAGAACACGTATGGATTTGTCCTCGGGGACTTTACCATCTGAGGCAGCGCGGGAAGTCCCACGGCCCGCAGGAATGTCCTCATGCCCACTCGCTTGATGAGTTCCCCGATCCGTTCGCGGGACCGCGCGGTTTCACTCCACCAGTCTATGATCTTCATGATGAGGTCTTTCAGTTCAGTGTAAGGTGGCTCCAGCTTCATGAAGGGCACAATGACCCAGGAGAGGAGCGCCCCTTCCACGATGGGGGCCTTGCCGCCGATCAGGAGTGTGGCGCCTTTTTCTGGTCCCGGCCTCAGGGCCTTGGGCATCAGGTTGATGCAGTGCATGCACCGGGTGCAGTCCTCATCGTAGATTTTCAGTTCCCTCCCATTATAGACCATGCATCTCGTCGGGCAGAGATTGCAGACCTCCTTCTGGATATCGAGGCCCGCAGCGGCGTATGCCGCGACTTCCTTCTGGTCGATTGGGATATCTCCCTTCCACGTGCCGATGATGGCCAGATCCGACCGGGCGATGGAGGCGACGCAGTCATTGGGGCAGGCCGCGACCTTGATCTTGAATTTGTATGGGAACATGGGGCGGTGTATCTCGTCCTGGTAGCTCATGGTGATGTTGTAGCATGTATCGAGGCTGTCGATGCATGCCCATTCACAGCGTCCCGGACCCACACAGGCGCTGGGCGTCCGCAGGGCCGAGCCGGAGCCGCCGAGGTCAAAGCCTTTTGCCGAAAGATCATCGAAGCACTCCTGGAGGTGATCTGTTGTGGTCCCGAGGAGAATGATATCGCCCGTGGAGCCGTGCAGGTTCGTCAGGCCGCTCCCGTGTTTGTCCCACACGTCACAGAGATTGCGCAGGGCCTCGGTCTTGTAGAACCAACCTGTCGGATGATTTACCCGTAGTGTGTGAAACGCCTGTACGTTGGGGAACTTCTCCGGGCAGTCCGAGTACCGGCCGATGACGCCGCCGCCGTAGCCCTTGACGCCGACGATGCCGCCGTGCTTCCAGTGGCCGATTTTTTCTTTATAGGAAAGCTCAAGCTGCCCGAGAAGATCCTTAGCCATAGGCTTCTTCTTGGCAGCCTGCTTCATATCGTCAATGAAGCTTGGCCATTTTCCCCCTCCCAACTGGTCCAGAAGGGGTGTATCTGATTTTGCCATGTCGTTTGTACCTCCTTATCTTAATCATCCTATTTTCATCCAGTAATCTTTGAACACTACTGCGGACAGCACAATGCCCAGCGGGACATTGACGATGACACCGATGGTGAAGGCCCAGAAGGGCTTTAATCCGAAGTGGGCCAACTCCGCAAAACGGGTCGAAAGGCCGATGCACAGGAAGCAGAAAACGAAGGCCCAGGTGCGGAGCTTCTTGATCGGCGAGATCACCTCGGGGTTCAACACCTTGTTAAACCAGTTCGAATTGGAGACGAGTTGAGTGAATACGATCGCCTGCTCCGGCGTGGCATTCGCAGTCAGGACTTTCAGGTCCGCGTCAGAGAGTTCACCTTTGACAGTGGCCACCCCTTTCTCCTTGTCAACAGTGATGCGATCCGCGTACTGCGGTGGTATCTGGTACTGCGAGAAATCCGCCTTGTAATCTTTGTTCTTGTACTTGCCTTCCAGGTTCGCCTTGCCGAGATAAGTCGACGGTATCATGGTGGACACAAAGCTCATGATGAGAGAGGCTGCGAGGAATCCGAGAACGAACTTGGGGAAACGCTCCCAGATTATGCCGCCGCCCACTTTTGACTTCTTTTCGCCTTCACTCGTTTCCCAGTACATGACAGAGATAACGGACAGGATTAGTGCCCAGATACCTATCCAGATGTCCCGCCCGATAACCTTCATCAGGGTAAACGTATGGATCGGCGCCTCACCGAAACGGGTCGCTAATTCGGCGACAACGGCGAAACCGGCGGCGTCGGCAAACTCCGATGTGCCGACGATGGCTCCGGCCACCCCGGGGGTGATTGTTCCCGGAACGATCTGCTTCATGACGAAGGAGAGGACAAAGATCATGACAATGGCCCAGACCGTGACGACGGCAATAGAGATCGATGTATGCTCGTTTTTTGCATTCACGGCGCCTCCCACCGCAATGGAAGCAGAGACACCGCAAACGGCGCCGCCCGCTCCGAGCACCGCCCCGAACTTGGGTTCAAGTTTGAAAATTTTTGTCGCGGCGAGATAGATCGTGAGCCAGGTGGCAATAGAAACAATAGTCGCCTGTAGCATGGCGACGGGACCGGCAGTGATGATCATGGTCAGAGGGAGGGTCGCGCCGAGAAGGACGATACCGGTCTTGATGTAATACTCCGTTCGCAGGGAGACTTTCATCCAGGCAGGGACCTTTAAGACATTGGAGATGATGAGCCCGATGATGAGCGCCAGGAGTGGCGCTTCCATATTGAGGTCTTCCATCAGCTTCCACCCTGCAAGATAGAAAATAGCCCAGGAACCGACAAAAAGAATTATGAATCCGGGTATGAACTGTTTGAGTTTATGGCCCATGATGGCCATGGATATGCTGAACACGGAGCCAAAGAGGAGAAAGATCGCCAGGTACCCCGTTAAATTCTTCGCCAGGTCCGCCCAGACCTTGCTAAATTCGGTAAGCTTGGCCGGAACGACAACCCAGCTTTTGATGGAACCGCCCGCCCAGAAAGTGAAGACCGCGAGGAACACGATGCCCAGACCGAGCCACACGGACCACCAGTCTTCTGTCTTCCACATTTTTTCGAATTCTTTGCCGCTCATGACATCCTCCTTTCAATAAGACTACTTGTTTCTTTGTCGTTGTTTATGCGCTCATTATTTAAGGGTTCGGATGGACAAGATATACAGCTTCATGGTAGATAGAATCAAATAGTCTGTCAAGATTTTCTTTGACCGCGGATTCATATCGTCGCTTAAGGGTTCTTATTTGCACCTCCGTGATTTTATTTAGTCGATTTTTTTTGGCGGGCTGGTCAGATAGCAGAACAAGAACAATCTCCGGGAGTCCACAACTTGGAGAATTCATCCGCAGGAAAAGCCTATGGCCGAAAGAACAACCGGGACTCATCGCCGGAAAAAGAGTGTTTCAAAGAAGGCGTGTGCCCTGCTCTGGGATGAATCGTTCGCCTGGGGGCTGATGGCCCGCCAGGCTCTCACGGAGGCCGGTTTGCCCTTCGATCTCCTCCGATCAGAAGATATCCGCGGCGGGGCGCTTTCCCGTTACCACATGCTGTATGTCCCCGGCGGCTGGGCATCACAGAAGCTCATCGCGCTCGAAGATCGTGGCCAGGAAGAGATAAGGCGTTTCATTGATGGGGGGGGCAGCTATCTGGGAATCTGCGGGGGTGCAGGCATGGCCACGGAAGACGGTATGGGTCTTCTGCCTGTCCGGCGGAAGCCCACAACGGAGAGGGTTCCCAGCGTGAGCGGCCCCGTGCGACTTTCCTTGGCCGGTCACAGCCTCTGGCAAGGAATTGATGCGCCCATCTTTTTTGCATGGTGGCCTTCGCAGTTCCGGGTCGCCGATCAACGAGTTGGCGTGCTTGCCTCCTATGAAGAAGTGCTGCCGGATGCCTTCAGCTCCGATATTCCAGTGGCCGACGGTCGGGTCACGGGCTGGCCGGCTCTGGAGGCGCGCTACGGAATTCTTCTCGACCCGGCGCGTCTGCATGGTGAGCCCGCCGTCATAGAAGGGCATTTTGGCCGTGGCAAAGTCCTTCTGTCGCTCATCCATTTTGATACGCCGGGAGACCCAAACGGCACTGCTGTATTGAGAAACCTCTGGGACTATCTGGCGTCGGGTTGGTCTTCAGAATCTCCAGCAAGAAAGTCGCGTTCGCGAAAGCAGCCCCTACCGGACTCGGCGGAATTTAGCGACAGTTTCGATGTAATTAAGACGGCCGTTGCGGATCTGATCTCTACAGGCTCAAGAAATTTTCTCTGGTATTGGCGAAACCCCCTGCTTCTCCAGTGGCGCCGGGGAGTACGGGGACTGGAATACGGCACGCTCACAGTAATGACGGAAGAAATCCTGAAATGCTTAAGCGGCATTGACGGCGGGCAGACACATACCGCAGCGCCGGATTTGTTACGCGCGAGAGAGGCAATTTCGGCAATCCGTGATCAACTCCTTCCCTTCGTAGAGAAGGCGAAGCGCCTCTTGATAAGGGAGAGGTTCTATTTGAATACGGCCCCCCTCTCGCCTCTGGAGTGCGCCGATCCAGAGATAAACCGCCTCAGGCTGGAGCTCTTCGGCTCTGCCATGAGTCATGGCGGAGATTTCAAACGGCTTATCGACACTGTCGACCGTCTTCTGTTTGATCTTATCAGAGATGCGTAGCCCCTGCCGATCCCTGCGCAGCGACGTCCCTCGCATTTTGAGTCAGCAAAACACCTTGCGGCATTCATTAAAAAACAAAAGAGGTTGACCCTCTCTAAGCCAACCTCTTTATCTCAATTATGGTGCCGAGGCCGGGACTTGAAAGCGAAATTTCAACTTTTAACAAACTGTCGTTATTTCTGGTATTTCCTTGTAATTACAATACAATACAAAGATATTTTATTTTTCAAAAGCTCCTAAAAAACCCTAAAAACGGGTCTAATTTTTAATAGAAAAGTACCCAAATTGACCCAAATGCCGAAGTGGGTACAGAAACCCGGCTGACCTTTGCAAACCCTTAACAGTTGTGACTTTCAGAGGTTTTGTGACTAAAAATGATATCCTGACTGTTTTTCAGATTAATCTTATTATTATAATTCAAAGTTAGAATCGTCATCAAAAAATCCCTCACATCTTTTCTTCCATCATTAAGATTTTTAAGATTATGTATGAAGTACTAAAAATATTTTCTCACGAAAATTCGACAGTTTTTGCTATGAACGGGTAAAGTTACTTGTTTTATCATTAGAATCCCCGAAAAAGACTTGACTGATTCTATATTTAGATATATTTTTGCTTAAATTTCAAGCGGATAGTTGGGGGTATTTGGGACCGGTAAAAGCTTTTGACCATCGTTTGAGAGGGTATCATGGACTGATTACTGAAACCCCGTGTCTCCAGAAGAGAGCGGGGTTTTTTCATAAGTAAAATTAAGCTTCATATCATTATCATTGGAGACCTGAGTGAACGAAGAGTTGGAATGGAAGACAAGAAGGGAGCGGGTCAATAAGAAGATAAAGTCCCTCAATCCTCCTTGGACAATCATTAAATATCAGGCCGGTATCGATACGACGAAACTCCATTGTCATGCCGTCGAAGAATATCCCACCGCCAATGGACCTGCCGACTACGCTCTTTTCGTAAAAGGCAAGTTCTTAGGAATCATCGAAGCCAAAAAAGTAACCATAAGCCCGCAGAATGTTCTGGAGCAGGCAAAGCGCTATTCAAAAGGCGCCTTTGGCGGGCTAGGAAACTGGCATGGCTACAGGGTTCCCTTCCTCTACGCGACAAATGGTGAAGTCATCTGGTTCATCGATGTCCGAGATGAGAAAAATATTTCGCGTCAAATAGCAAATTTTCACACCGCAGATGCACTTGAAGAATTTTTTGAAAACGATAGAGCAAATGGACTTGCATGGCTCGCAAATAACCCCGTCGATATCGAGGGCATACGGCCGTATCAGAAAGAAGCCATCTCTGCTATTGAAGAGGCCATCGCGAAAGGCAAACGATCCATGCTCATTGCCATGGCAACGGGTACAGGAAAAACCTTCCTGACCGTATCGCAGATTTACCGCCTCCTCACATCAAAAGCGGCGAGAAGAATTCTCTTTCTCGTTGATCGTCGCGCCCTCGCCGCACAGGCGGTCCGGGAATTCGCCACCTTTGTGACACCGCAAAAAAACAAATTCAATCAGGAATATGAGGTATACAGCCAGCGGTTCCGCCGTGATGATCTTGAAGACGATAAACCGTTTGATCCCAAAGTATTGCCCGATTCATATCTCAGATCGCCGCAGATGACCCATACCTTTGTGTATATCTCTACCATCCAGAGGATGACTATGAACCTCTTCGGTCCGGAATATGCTTTTTCGCAGAATCAAAGCGATCCCGATTATGAAGATGATGCAGAAAAAATTGATATTCCGATAAATGCATTCGACGTGATCATCGCCGATGAATGTCATCGCGGATACACAGCGTCAGAAACGGCCATCTGGCGGCAGGTACTCAATCATTTCGACGCAATAAAAATCGGCCTCACGGCGACACCGGCGCTTCACACGCTATCTCTCTTTAAAGAGGTGATCTACCGTTATACAACGGAAGAGGCCATCCTTGACGGCTGGCTTGTCGACTATGAGGCGGTGAAGATTAAATCCGATGTACGTATGAAGGGCGCTTTTCTCAAAGAAGGGGAACACGTCGGTGTAATCGATACGACAACAGGTATAGAAACCTATGATCAACTGGAAGACGAAAGGGCATTTCCAACCGAAGAAATAGAAGTCAAGATTACATCGCCTGACAGCAACAGAAAGATAATCAAAGAAATCGCAAAGTATGCCTACAAACACGAAGAAGATACAGGGCGCTTTCCCAAAACACTGATCTTCGCGGTCAACGACCTGCCACATACTTCCCATGCCGATCAGATCGTAAAAATCTGTCGTGAAGAATTCGGACAGGGAGATAACTTTGTACAGAAGATAACGGGAAGCCCGTCTGTTGATCGTCCTCTGCAAAAAATACGGGAGTTCAGAAACCGGCCGAACCCGAAAATTGTGGTGACAGTAGACATGCTTTCGACAGGGGTGGATATTCCGAGCCTCGAGTTTATCGTCTTTATGCGTCCCGTGAAATCTCGCATCCTCTGGGTGCAGATGCTGGGAAGGGGCACACGTAAGTGCGACGTGATCAGTAAATCGCACTTCACCATATTCGACTGTTTCGACGGGACATTGATTGAGTATTTTAAGAACACGACAGACTTTGAAGTACAGCTTCCTGAAAAGGAACCTATACCACTGGAGCAGGTGATTGAAAATATCTACCAGAACATAGACAGGGATTATTTCGTCAAGGTACTGGTGAAGCGCCTGCGCCGCATCGATAGGGCGATGAGCAGCAATGCCCGTGAGAAATTTGCCCGCTACATTCCGGACGGCGATGTGGGAAAATTCGCGAAAAAGCTTCCCGAAAAAATCAGAAACGATTTTACAAATACAATGAAACTCCTGCGGGATAAGGACTTTCAGGATCTGCTCCTGAATTACGAGAGGGCCAAGAGATCGTTCTTGATTGGATATGGGATCGAAGACGATGTCTCGTCGGACGTAATGATCCCTTTTGGAAGCGACTATCAAAAACCGGAAGATTATCTTGATTCCTTCGCCCGGTTTGTGAGACAAAACCCTGAGCAGATCGAGGCCATCAGGGTCTTACTGGAACGGCCGAAAGACTGGAAAACTGAAGCGCTCAAAGAGCTTCGTGAGAAGTTGGCGCAGAACAAATTTCCTGAAATTGAACTCCGCAAGGCGCATCGGCTCGTTTACAACAAAGCTCTGGCAGATATCATCTCCATGGTCAAACACGCAGCCCGTGCAGAAGAACCCATCTATTCGGCGGAGGAACGGGTTGGCCGGGCACTGCAAAAGGTAACGGCAGACAAGACATTTACCGAAGAACAGATGATATGGCTGGGGTATATTCGGGAGCATCTGATTGAAAACCTCACCATCGACTTGGCAGACTTCGATTATATCCCTGCCTTCGAACGCCACGGAGGGAAAGCGATAGCAAATAAGGTGTTCAATAACAGACTGGAAACTCTGATAGCTGAGATCAATTACGCCATCGCCGCGTAGTACCTAATTTCATACATATACATTTGTCATTTCGAGCAAAGCGAGAAATCTTTTATGACCGACATCGTTAACAAACTCTGGGGCTTCTGCCACACCCTCCGCCATGACGGAATCGACTACGGCGATTACATCGAGCAGTTGACCTATCTTCTCTTTCTCAAGATGGCCGATGAGAAGGGCATTACCATTCCGAATGGCTGTACATGGGAAGCGATCAAGAAGGAATCGGGTCCGCCTCTACTCGATCTCTATGCCGATATACTCCGAAAATTAAGGGAGGAAAAGGGACTCCTTGGTGATATCTTTACCCAGTCTGTACCCCGGTTCAATAACCCCGTCAATCTCAAGCGGCTAATCACCATGATCGACGAGGAAGAATGGGCCGCTCTGGACATCGACGTAAAGGGCGCTGCCTTCGAGGGTCTCCTGGAAAAGGCT
>Ga0182021_10000068_pt1 | contig 88198 bp, 100 predicted proteins | sample 612E3MmetaG_FD_120493 | JGI IMG/M metagenome (GOLD analysis project Ga0182021, IMG submission 120493) | Permafrost microbial communities from Stordalen Mire, Sweden - 612E3M metaG (Illumina Assembly) | ecosystem: Environmental > Terrestrial > Soil > Wetlands > Permafrost | place: Sweden... | reverse complement strand
TCCGCAAAAGTGAAGAAAAATATCGCAGATTATTTGATGATGATCTAACAGGTGACTTCCTAGCAACACCGGAGGGAAAAATAAGTGAATGTAACCCATCATTTGTCGAAATATATGGTTTTGATAAACTTGAACATGCTGTAGGATCAGATATTTCTCACTTCAACTCGGCTGATTGGTTTAACCTGATTGCTCGCTTGAAGAATGAATGTAAAATTAAAGGTCATCAGAGTTGGCATAAAAGACCAGATGGTAAAGAAATTCATGTTGTCGCTAATGTTGTGGGTATTTTCAATGATTCGGGTGAACTAATCCAAGTTAAAGGCTATGTCTTTGATGATACTGAACGTAAAAACACTGAAGAATCTCTCCGCAAAAGTGAAGAAAAATATCACCGTCTTTTTGATGATGATTTGACTGGAGACTTCATCGCAACACTTGATGGGAAAATTCTTGAATGTAACCCATCATTTGCAGATATTTACGGTTTGGATGATTGTGAAAATGTGGAAAAATTGAATATTTCAAGATTTAACACCTTCGACTGGCCCTATTTAATTACTCGTCTTAAGAGTGAGCGTAAGATTAAAGGTTTTCATAGCTGGCAAAGAAGGTCGGATGGTATGAGAATTCATGTTGTTGCTAATGTTGTGGGTATTTTCAGTGATTCGGGTGAACTAATCCAAGTTAAAGGCTATGTTTTTGATGATACTGAACGTAAAAAAGCTGAGGAAGAACTCGCTCACAGTAAACGTCAAATAACGGAAATTTTAGATAGCATACAGGATGGCTTCGTTTCCCTTAATCATTATTGGCAACTTATTTATGTAAATCGACACGCGGCACAATACGCTGGTTCTGAACCTGAAGACCTAATAGGACAAAACCTGTGGGAAAGATTTCCCGAACTTATTGGAACCATTTATGAAACTGCCTTCCGTAAAGCAATGGATAGACAGGAAATTCAGCACTTTGAAGAGACCAGTTTGCGCACGCACGACCACTGGTTTGATATCAGTGTTTATCCATCGGTTGATGGGATATCTATCTACTGGCGAGATATAACCAGTACAAAAAGTTTGAAAATGAAAGACAGAGCTTGAAATGCTTATAAAGAATGGAAAAAAAGTTTAATAAAAATTTTGTAAATAATTTTTTTTATAATTCTATTTTTTGTAAAAATAATAGACACTTAAATATTTTTCAAATAATATTAAGATATCACGTTAACTGGGATTTTTGCTGCTTTCACTACTTTTTCTGCAGTGCTTCCTAATACGAATTTTTCTAGTCCGTGTTTGCCGGATTTCCCAATTATAACTTGATCTATTCCTTCTTCTTCGATTGTTTTGAGTATTATATCGGCGGGGTTACCTTCTTTAATCATGGTTATGAGGTTGACGTTGGTGCATTTACCGGCGCATTGTGTTTCTTCTAATTTCTGTTCAAAATATTCGACAGCTTTTTTTCCTTCTTCTTTTAATTGTTTATCCAGTTGTTCTCTTAGGTCTGGTTGTGGTATTGCATCCACATAACCCTTTTTCATCCAATCGCCTTTGCTGGTGTCAATCACGTATAAAACAATTATATCAGCGCCTGTAAAATCTGCAGTAGATATGGCATATTCTCCTGCTTTTTCTGCCTGTTCAGAACCGTCTGTTGGTAATAATATTTTCTGGTACATAATTTTTATCTCCAATAATATATTTTAACTTTATTTTATTTAAAATTTATAACTGATATTCGGTTAATACTAATTTAAAATATAAAAAAAATAAAAAATGCAGAATTATATAATTAGATTCTGCAATGTTGCTTTTTCCGCTTATGTTTTATGATATGAATGGTAGGGCTATTGTTTGGATTACGATTATGGTCACGATGATTCCTATTATGACCAGTGGCAGTCCGGCTTTGAATATCTCTGGAATGTTGACGTATTTGGTTCCGTAAGCCATGGCTACTGTTGGATCTGCCATTGGCAGCATGAAAGATAATGAACATGCTATAGCTACGGGTATTGCGTAAATTCCGATTGGTTGATGTTGCGCTGCTGCTAAAGTCACTGCTATCGGCACCAGTATAGCTGCCAATGCAATGTTAGACATGACCTGAGTTATGGTGACTGCTATGATCATCAACACTATCATGATGAGCAATGTGGATGCGTGTGGTCCTAAAAATCCTACGATGAGGCTTATCAGCCAGGCTGCGGCTCCGCTGTTGAGTAATGCTGCTCCTAGTGAGAGTGCTCCTCCGAAGAATATTATGAGACCCCAGTCTACACCTTCCTGTGCTTCCTTCCAGTCAATCACTCTGAATGCGAATATTAACACTGCACCGATTAACGCCACTGAGAAACTGTCCAGTCCTGTTTGGCCGGTGGTGACCCATAATCCGATGGTGAACAAAAGTATGACTATGGTTAGTTTTTCGTTCCTGCTCATTGGTCCTAAGGATGCTTTTTTAGCGGCGATGGTTTCAATTCCACCAACTACTCCTTTGATCTCGGATTTGTAAACAAATCCCAGCCATTTCCAGATGATGGTCATTAGTATGAATGCCAGTGGGAATCCGAATATCATCCAGTTTACAAAGGGAAGGTGGGTGTAAGCTGCCGCCATCAGGTTGGGTGCGGTTCCTATTTCTGTTCCGAATCCTCCTGCAAGAGAGCCATATGAACCACCTAGTGCCATGGATTTGGCGAAGTTACTTTCACCCTTTTCAGGATCGTGGACGCCCATTAATGGTATGATTTCTTTGATAATGGGAAGCAGCATAGCATAGGCCACCACGTTCTCGATGAAAGCTGAAAGAAGTCCAGTTGACCAAACAACCACAAAAATCGCTCTATCTGGAGTGGTACCAAACCGATTGAGCATGTTGTAGGTTAGACGTGCTGCGAGTCCGCTTCTGCGGATTGCTTCTGCAATTATGAAACCTCCTATCATCAAGAAGATGATTGGGTTGGCAAAACCAATAACTGCACTGGTAAAACTGGTTATACCAATTATGGGTTGAATGAAGAGCAGTAACAGTGATGTAACTGCTAGATGCAGTGCTTCAGTAACCCACATAACTATAGCGAAAAGCAAAAGAGCCATCGATGCGTGCCCTGCAAAACTTAAACCTGGCGTAGGTATCAGCATCACTACTGCGAAGATTAATATTGCTAGTGGTATACCTAATTTCTGAAGATTGATTTCCGTTTTTAAACCTCCTTGATTTTAACAGTTACACTTAATGATGTAGTACACTATAAACGTATTTCATAATGATTAATCATTTAATTTATTTATTTCCAAATTTATGAATATCCCTTTAATTATCCTTAATTTAAAAGATATTTATCATTAATTACTAAAAATCTAATTTAACATAAAATTCTATTCTTTATACGATTATAATAGATAAAATAAAATTATAAAATTTTACAAAAAAGTAAATTTGATAACTAAAAAAAATTTTAACCCTTTAATCTAATATAAAATTCATATTTACCCAAAAAAATAGATCCTGCAAGCGTAAATATTTAAAATATATTTAATACCTTAATTCAAAGATAAATTATGGCAAACTTTATTATTATAGGGCCTTTAGCCAGAGATAAAATCATTAAAAATGATACCATCTACCAATCTATTGGGGGGGCTGTTTATTATCAAACAGCAGTCTTTTCCAGATTAGGAATAAATAATACGGTAATAATGACCCTGGCAGAAAAGGATTATTATTTAATAAATGATTTGCCCGGTGATACAACTATCATTCCTATTTACGCTGAAGAAACAATGGAATTTGAAAACATATATCCTGACGATAATCCTAATCACCGGATTCAGCGAGCATTTATACCAAATAATCCTATAAATCCTGATAAAATTCCTAAAATTAATTTCAGTGATTTCGATGCTATACTACTTTCTCCACTTTCCCCTTCAGATATACCATTAAATACATTGAAATATCTTAGCCGATTTAAAACACCAATCTATTTAGGTGCTCAAGGATATATGAGGCACATCGAAAATGGAAAAGTCGTTTTAAAGCCATGGGATAACTATAGGAAATTCCTGAAATACGTTAAATTACTATTTTTGGATGAAATGGAAGCCAGAGTTATACTGGGAATGTTTAAGGGGAATTGTGATGAAATAGCCCGAAGATTATCCTCTTTTGGACCTGAAGAAGTGATTATAACACGGGGCGATCAGGGAGCCTTAATATATCCCAAGAGTGTAAGAGTCACTGAACCCTATGATATACCCGCTTTTCCCCCCAAACAAATAACGGATCCCACAGGATTGGGTGACACATTTATGGCAGCATATGCTGCCGAAAAAGTAGAATCAGATAATCCGGAAGTTTGCGGTATATTCGCATCCCTTGTCTCCTCACTAAAAATGGAGCATAAAGGAGCTTTTCAGGGTGATGGAATATTAATTGAGGAGGAAGTAAAAAACTATTTTCAAAAAAGAATATAAAAACTTCTTAATTAATATTTAATGCAGTAACAAAAAATAGTGAAAAAAAAAATTGAATTCCTCTAAAAATAAACGTATAAAATTTTTTTTTTAACCTATAATAGATGGTAAAATAATGAATGGTAGTAATGCGGCGCCAAAAAATGCAGCAACTCCCATAACTGTGTTAGAATATTTATTATCCATTACTCCGCTGACCATTAGTATAATACCCGCAAACGCCATAAGGGGTGGTATTATATAAGTGAAAACCAATACTAATCCTGGATCTGCCATTTAATTCACCTCAAAAAACTACTTATGAATAATTTTTAAAAAAAATAATTTAATTAAAACTACATAATTCTTTTAAGATTATATTATTTCATTAATCTTTTATATACTTTCTATTATGGAAACAAAAAGATTAGTTATATTATTAATCTATTTTCTAATACCAGCACGAACAATGCAGGTTCACAACAACAAAATCAAGTTATAATGAGGCATAAATGCCAATAAATCCTGTTCAAGTGGATTCTTAAGATAATAATCCTTCATGGTTGCAGTTAGGTATTATTGTATTTTTTCTTATTTAACTGAGAAATCCTTATTGTGTTCAATAAGAAAACTATTTTTGATTAAAATTAACAAGGATAAAATAGTACTTTTTAGTGGGGGCGATTTTGGGTGGTTTCGAATGATGAGTTAAGGAGGGAATTAGCTGATAAACGGTTAGGAAAGACTCAAATTAAAAAAAGCTTAACAGAAGATAGAACTCCTTCAATTGAAGAGATTAAGGAGAAATTAAGACAAAAACGGAAAATTCAAAGTGAAAATAGAGGATATTTATTTTGTAAAAACTGTAAAGGATGTTATGAACTTCAACCTGGTGAATCTGCTGAGGATTTCGATAACTGTAAATGTGGAGGGGAATTGAAACATTTAAAAACTCTTGACATAATAAAAGATGTCTTAAAAACGAAATAAAAGGAATATAAAATTAAAGGAAATGCATGGATTTATCCATTATTTTATTTCGTCAATAAAAACCAGAAATGATAATCATTATTATAAATTATTAACCAACTAATTACAGGCCCATTTTTTATTCTCAATTCACTATTGCTAGGTAAAATAAAATTAATTCTTATTATCAAAAATTGTTCTGCGTAGTTCTTTTTCAGATTCAGCAATCAAATCAATCTTATCTACCGATATACTTTTTTCTTTAAGGTATTCTGCAATTTCAACTGGTGTTACCCTATCCTCTAAATCAATTAACAATGCATCAGATTCAAAGGAGATTCTCATGGGATGAAATTCACAAAGTGCTTGATAAGTTTCCTCTAGTGAATTAGTTTTTACTCTGAAAGTACGTGTTTTACCTGCAATTCGAGCTATATCAATATTCATTCTTTGAAGAACAATTAAAACATGTTTCTTCAGGGTTTCATCAAGAACATGGACGTCAATATTATCTTTATCTTGATTTATACGCACTGCTTGGGCGATCTGGGCGAGATCGCGTGCATGGGCGAATGTGGGTTCAAGACCCTCCCCTCCATTACGGGGAGAATCATAAACTTTCATGAATCTTTCCAACACATCGTCATCATAATTTTCTTCAAGATAATCCAGATTTCTCTTAAACACTTCTAGAACATCTTTTAAATCAGGATTTCGAAGGAAAATATGTAGAGGTGCTCTTCTAAGATGTGCCTCATCCATTATGCTTATATCTAGGTTAGTTGAGAAGGCAGGTATGAAATGACTGTGTACAACCACCGGCATTCCTCTAACGTAGATCATATCCTTCTTATTTTCCATGGGCACGATAAGCCTGTTTAAAATTATCTCATGATCATCACGCTGCCGTCCTAAATCATCCACTAGGAGGACTCCACCAGTAGCCTTTATAATAGGGGAACTTTCATATAAGCCTTTATTTTCATCGTATCTGGTTTCTAATTTGTTTAATGTAAGTTCAGCACCAGTAATGACAAATGGGGCGAATATTTTAACCCATCTTGGATCTTGAGGTTGTTCACTACAATTTTTATGAAAATTGTAATCGTAAATCTGGATTACTCTACCACTAACTTCGATGAACTTAGGGATGATAAGAGGCGGGAGGAGATCAGGCATTTTACCCACGATAAAGGTTTTACCAGTTCCTGGAGGGCCATAAATGAATATTCCTTTTCCAATGGTGCATGCTTCAATCAAACACTGTTTAGCGTACTCCACACCCACCACTTCGTGGAAGGTGCCATCCACTATTTTGGAAGGTATTTTGATGGGGTAACGGTTTTTAATCTGTGATTCCATGATTTCAAAGTACTGTTCATAGGAGACTGGTGCAATGCCAATGTATGGATTTTCTTCGGAGATTGCATGGATTTTTTCACGACCCTTCTTAGTTATGGTGTATTGAATACTTGAAAATAAAAATCCACCACTTACGGGTGCGCAGTAACCAGTTTTTTCCAATTCACTAAGAAGTACTTCCATTATGTCCCAATGTATTCCTGTAACTTCATTTATAATGCTGCTTTTAACTGTACCATAATTAGCTATCATCTTCAAGATCAAGTCTTTTACAAATGTTTTTGAGAGTTGAAGTTCATCCAGAGTTCGGGGTTGTTTGAGTTTCTCAAATAGGGCTTCCATTTTGGAATCATGGTAGTAATCCATTAAATCATCACCGCTTCTCATTATTATAAAAACACGTATTAATAAATTAAGGTCAATTAAAAAAAATTTGAAGAGCTAAAGAAAAATAAATATTTTTTTTTAGTAAATATTATTTTTTTATAAAAATTCTATAATATCCCCTATATTAGATACCACATTTAATTCTATATTTTTTTCTTCTAGATATTCTTTCTCATCTGGTGTTAACTCAGAATTCACTAGAATGGCTGACATTCCAATATTAATAGCTCCTAATATATCCTTATCAAATTTGTTACCAATCATAATAGATTTTTGGGCTTGACATCCCATACGATCTAAGGCTAATTGGAATATCCTCTCATCAGGCTTAGCTACTCCCGCCTCCTCAGAGGTTACCACTTCATCAAAGAAATGATGTAAACCGAGTCTTATAAGTTTTTCCCATTGTTTTATAGTTATCCCATCTGAGATAACTCCCAGTTGATATCCTTTACTTTTCAAATAGATTAAAGTGGAGGGTGTCTTAGGAAACAGTCTTAGAAGAGCGAATTTAACGTTATGATATGTGATCATTCCTAAAGCTATAAGGAGAGGCTTCTCCTCACCAAAAACTTTTTCAGTTAAAATATTAAAATGTTTATCATAATTTGAGCCTTTTTCTTTTATTATTTCCTTCAGTAATTTATAAGCTTCATCTGAAGATAATGGCAGTCCTGCATCTATCATAACATTAATGGCAGCTTTCCTAGCTAATCTGGCGAACCCTGACGTATCATAAAGGGTATCATCTATATCAAAAAAAACAGCTTTTATCATAATCTCTCACATTTTTACTAAGAATTATTGTTTAAAACCGATAATAATTAATTATTTTTTATAATATTTCTAAGGGATGTATTAATGAAAATGGTAAAAAAAGAATTTTGTTTCATGTTATGTGGTTTATAGTTATGAGTCATATTTATAGCTTTATTCAATAATTATTCTTTCATTTATTGTAATACAAATTAAAAAAATGCATCGAGATTACTCTGTTTTTCCCCATAGAGTATATCCTCTTTAGAATAACCTACAGCATCTAATATCCTGGAAACAGCAGGTAAAATCTGATTATTTATATAATAAGATGGATCATACTTGGAAATATCCACATATTCAACAGGCACTGCCCTTTCATTGATAGGCTCTTTTCCCCTAATAACCACATATCTTATAATGGAACCGGGACCCACTTTTAAACCTTTTTTCAACGCTTTTCTTGCAGCTATCACATGCGGAGCTTTCTGAACATAATCATCCGGATTTTTAGTGAGTTGAGTATGGATCACCAAATCATCTAAAGGAATAATTCCACTATTTAAATCTTCAACAACATTCTTTATAATTTCAGCCGCTTTTTTCGGTGAACCATCCTTTAATATAGCCATCAAAACTTTTTCCTGAGTTTTTTTAGCTACAGGAGCCCAATCTCGCCTCACCAGTTCCAGACCCTTCACTACTATTTTATCATCTTCTATGAGGGCGTATCTTTTCTTAGTAACAAAGAAACCCCTCTGAAAGAATCCCTCAAATTTAAGCTCCATACCTTCAGGAAGATTCTGATTAACATCTCCTAGAAATTCCTTCGCCTTGTCTGTGATTACATTTTTAACTTGTTTTTGATCGATCTCACTCATTCAACAAGGACACCATTTACCATGCCATGTTGACCGGGACGAGAAGTGACTTTAACTGTTCCCAGATTAGTTTCCACCATAGCACCTTTATTAATAATATTTCTTCTTACAAATTGTATGTTGGCAGTGTTCTCCAACACACCCATGATTTCAACTACTTGGACTTTGTTATTTTTAGGATCTAACACGTTAATTCTGTTATCATTGGTGAGTCTCATTTTCGTATTTCCACCTTTAGTCCTGATTTTTTTAATTTTACGCTCACCAATTTTAGTTTCTGCAGGACTCCTTCCAAATTCGATTTTTCTTTTGTTCCGGTTACTTCTTCCTCTTCCACCTGATGGTTTTCTCAATGATTTTCCTTGCCATATCGCCATTATATTCACCTCTAATTAGTTTAAAAAAAATTTTATTCATTAATTTTACAAAGAGTTAATTAAAGATTCTTTCATATATTAATACATATGTAGCATTGATTTTGAGAATTAATATAAGTTAGTCTTATTTTTCTCTAAAGATTTAAATTTTTTATAGGTTACGTATTATTTAACTATTCATGTGGATAAGCTTTCATTACTTAATGCTTATCTTAATGTGAATTATATAAATTGGAATATATTTAAATATATTTGAATTCCAAACTCCAGATAGAGAATATAAAATAGGAACTCTTATTTTTTTTACTAAAATTCTTTATTTAGAAATTAAAATTTAAATAATAGACGAAAATAGATCCTAATTTAATCAATAAACAGGTGAATTTCTAATGAAAATCAGTATGTCACATGGAGCTGGCGGAGAAATAATGCAGGACTTAATATCAGATATCATACTCGGAAACATCAAAAATAAAAAGGTGGATGGCGGAGTAGGTCTAGACGAACTGGATGACGGAGCTTCCATTCCTTTAGGAGATTATGAAATTATTATCAGCACGGACAGTCACACTATCCATCCTATCTTTTTCCCCGGCGGAGATATTGGGAAAATATCTATGGCTGGAACTGTAAATGATGTATCAGTAATGGGGGCTAAACCTTTAGCCATAGCCAGTGCAATGGTTTTGAGTGAAGGCTTCTTAAGCGATGATCTAGAGAATATCGTTAAATCAATGGATGCCATCTCCAGAGAAGTCGATGTAGCAATAGTAACTGGCGATACTAAAGTTATGGAGAAAGATAAGCTGGATAAAATCATAATAACCACCACAGGAATTGGGGTAGTAAAGAAAGGTGAGGTTAAAAGAGATTCTAATCTTAAAGTAGGCGATAAAATCATACTCACCGGAAGTGTAGGAGACCATGGAATAGCATTGATGTCCTATCGTGAGGGATTTGGATTTGAAACAGACTTAAAATCTGATGTAGCACCAGTATGGGGAATGGTTAAAGCTGCATTAGATGTAGGTGGTGTGAATGCCATGAAAGATCCCACTAGAGGAGGAATTGCCAATGCTCTTAATGAATTAGCCAGTAAATCTGGAGTAGGAATGCTCTTAGATGAAGAAAGAATACCGCTTAAAAGAGAAGTAGTGGCTGCATCTGAAATGTTGGGAATAGACCCTTATGAAGTGGCTAATGAAGGAAAAGTGATAATGGGTGTGGAGAAAGACAAAGCTGAGGAAATTCTTCAAGCAATCAGGAAAACTAAATACGGGAAAGAAGCCCAAATTATAGGTGAAGTAACTCAAGACCGGCATGTGATTTTAAATACAATTGTAGGCGGTAAAAGAATATTAGAAGAACCCATAGCTGATCCTGTACCACGGGTATGCTAAAAAAAAATAAAATTTATTTTGAGCAGAACCGTAAAAAAAAAGTTTTAATATGGAAATCTATTCAAGATAAGTGGAGATTAAGTTATTGAATCAAATTATTATTACATTTTCCATTAATTTTTATTCCATATTATATATAATTCGGTATAATTTCATTACATCTTAGGTGTTTCTTATTTTTTTATATTAAAAATTTATAAATATTAAATTACATAATACAAATTTAATCTTTTAAAAACTTTAATTTGGGGAGTGAAAAATGCAGGGATTGTGGAGTAGGCGATTTGTAGCGTTAATAATTGATGTAGTGATTATATCTTTGTTTTCATGGATTTTAGTTGCCGTGATATATCCTGTGGTAGCTTTTACGAATTCATTCCAAGTTTTAGGATTTTGGCTTCCCCTGGTAGCTGTTATTATAATAGTTTACTTCACATATTTTGAGGGAAAATACGGTGCAACTCCCGGTAAAACTCTTATGAAGCTCAAAGTAAAAGCCCAGAATGGTGATATGAGTTACATGAAGGCGTTTATAAGGAATCTGTCCAAAATTTTATGGTTGCCTTTGATTGTGGATTTAATTGTTGGTTTTGCCTTTGGAAGTCCACGTAAGCTTTATTTAGATCGTTTAGCTAAGACTGAAGTGGTGAAGTTTGAGGAAGTAAAAAAATCGAAACCCAAATTAGAGCATTCAACTTCTTAAGTTACATGAATCTATATTCTTCATTTAATTAGATAATAGCGAATACTACATAACAAATTTTTTAATTCCAAAAAATTTCCATAAAAAAAGAATATTAGAGAATAATAGCAATCAGTATTTGAGATGAATCGTGATGTCAAATAATGAATTAGAAGATAATAAAAAGAATTTTATAACATTTAAAGTTGATAAACGCTTTAGGATGTTTGTAGGGGAAATTAAAGGAGATATAGTTGAAAAAATTTCTCCCGGCGAAGTTGAAGGGTTTAAAGATGGTGATAAAGTAGTAGTCATGCATAGTGAAGATTGGTTATGGGTTTTTAATGAATTAACAGATTCAACCAGTAGAAAACAATAAAAAATTATTCATCACTAATTTTTTTTATAAATAAAATTAGTGGAATTATTTAACGTAAAGAGTGAAAATTATAATAGCTTGAAATTTAACCAATAAAAGAATAATGATATTATTATACAAATAAATGATTTTTTTGTGTTTGTTGATAATTATGAGTAAAATAACAAATTATTCACTGATAAACATGTTAATGGGTGCATCAACTAAACAGGGTCATGATATAGCCATTAAAAGTAGGAAAATAGTGAAATCCCTAATAAAAGATAAAACTCAGCATTTAACGCCTGAAGAAAGATCCATAGTAGAGAGGATTGTACATTCCACTGCAGACCCTGAATACGCTGATTTAACTAAAATTAGCAATGACTTTGTAAAAGAAAGTTTAGAAACTCTCAGGAAAGGTAAAGACATCCTGACAGATATTAATATGGTAAAAGTCGGAGTTAATAATTACGAAGGAAAAGTTAAATGTTACATAAATCATGAAAAAACCATTAAAATTGCAAAGAAGAATGATATAACACGCGCAGCAGCGGCAATACAAGTTGCAGCAACTAAAGGTTTTAATGGTATAGTCGTGATTGGAAATTCACCAACAGCATTACTAGAAATTTTAAAATTATATGAAAATAATGGAATGAAAGTTAAATCAGTTATTGGTGTCCCTGTAGGTTTTGTTGGTGCAGCAGAATCTAAAGAAGCTCTACATGAAACAGAGATTCCTCATTTAATAACCCAAGGTCCTAAGGGTGGGACTCCAGTTGCAGTAGCAGCTATAAATTCATTAATAAATCTAATTTAAATCTAAAAAGAAATTTTTTTTATATAAACTTGAAATCTTTTAGGGAGTATTGATAAAGTTGAAATCAGAAGAATTATTTCAGATAGCTCAGAAGTTTCTTCCGGGAGGAGTTGACTCCCCTGTAAGAGCTTATACACCTTATCCTTTCTTTGCGAAAAAATCTAAAGGTCCATATATCTATGATGTGGATAAAAACAGTTACATTGATTACTGCCTAGCATATGGGCCACTAGTTTTAGGTCACGCTCATCCACAAGTTATTGAAGCAGTTAAAGAACAGCTTGAATTAGGTTCAGCATATGGCGTACCCACTGAAAAGGAGATAGAACTAGCAAAACTGGTTGTAAAGAAAATCCCCTGTGCTGAAATGGTGAGATTTGTAAATTCTGGTACAGAATCAACTATGAGTGCAATTAGACTGGCTAGAGCGTTCACTGGACGGAAAAAAATAGTTAAATTTGAAGGTTCTTATCATGGAGCTCATGATTATGTACTAGTAAAATCTGGCTCGGGAGCAATGGGGATGCCGGATTCATTAGGAGTGCCTGAAGAAACCACAAAGAACACATTAGTGATTCCCTTCAATTCTAGAGAAGCAGTTAGTGAACTTATTGAAAAACAATCAGATGAAATAGCAACCATCATTGTAGAGCCAGTGATGGGTAATATTGGCTGCATTCAGCCACAGGAAGGTTACCTTAAATTTTTACGTGAAATAACAGCTGAAAATAATATTGTTTTAATATTCGATGAAGTTATAACGGGATTTAGAGTTGCTGAAGGAGGAGCTCAAGAATACTTTGGAATAACTCCTGATCTAGTTACTTTGGGAAAGATTTTAGGTGGCGGATTCCCAATGGGTGCTTTAGCAGGAAAAAAGGAGTTAATGGAGATGCTTACACCATTTGGTGGTGTTTATCAGGCTGGAACATTCAATGGGAATCCTATATCAATTACTGCAGGTTTAACTACATTGAAACTGCTCAATCATAATTTTTATGAAGAATTAAATCATAAAGGAGATTATATTCGCAGCGGAATCAATAATATACTAGATAACTATAATTTAGACTTTAAAGTAGCAGGTTTAAGTTCCATGTTCCAATTATACTTCACAGATAAGATGGTATGGAATTATATGGATGCTAAATCATCTGATACAAATAAATTTAAGCAATACTTCCACAATCTCCTAAAGTCGGGTGTATTCATACCTCCCAGTCAGTTTGAATGCTGCTTCATATCCCTGATGCATGAAGAATCTGAATTAGATAATACTTTAGAAGCTATCAAGCAGTCAATTAACAATATAAAATGACTACTGCTACACAAAAATCATTCAATCCTAAGATTAATATGAAAATAGTAGCTGGTGTTGGAGAAAATAAAAATATAGTGGAAGCAGCCCACCAGGTAGAATTCCCAGTGTTTTTAACTGATTCTGAAGAAAAATTCGCGGAACTAATTTTAAATGAAGAAGCTGATGCATTTGTGAGGGGATCCCTAGAAGCTTCTATTGTAATGGCAGAACTGAAGCATAAATATGAGAATATTTATCGTGCAGCATTCCTAGAAGTTAATGAACATAAATTCTTCTTAGCACCCGTAGGTATTGATGAAGGAGATTTATTATCTCAGAAAATTCAGATAATAGAGTTAGCCACTGAATTCCTTAAAAAAATAGGTATGAATCCTAAAATAGCAGTATTATCTGGTGGTAGGAGTCAGGATGTTGGGAGAAGCAGGAAGATTGATGAATCAATAGCCCAAGGAGAGAGTTTAACCAGGATCACAAGGGATAAATATAGCGTTAAACATTACTATATATCAATAGAAAATGCAATAGCCGATCATGCAAACTTTATTCTGGCTCCTGATGGTATTTCCGGAAATTTAATATTCAGATCACTTGTTTTTCTAGATTCTGGGAAAAGTCATGGTGCAATAACCCTGGGAATCAGGCAAATACTAGTTGATACATCTCGATCACAAAATGTAGAAGGATACGTAAGAGCATTAAAATTTGCTAAATCCCTGGCAGATTTAAGAATAAAAGAATAAACAGCATTAATAATTATCATCAAAGGGTGCAAATGTCAGTACTAAAACCAATTTACACAGTATACGAGTGGTACATCTCAAGGAATCTACGACCGGAAAACATGCCCAAACACGTGGCCATTATAATGGATGGTAACAGAAGATACTCAAGAATCCAGGGAAGTATGGACCCTATTGAGGGTCATAGACGTGGTATAAGTACTCTGGAACGGTTTTTGGATTGGTGTGTTGATTTAGGAATAGAAATAGTTACAGTTTACGCTTTCTCAACCGAGAATTTTAAGAGACCTAAAAATGAAGTTGAAGGTTTGATGAATCTCTTTAAAGAGAATTTTGAAAGCATAGCTCAAAATAAGAAGATTCATAAAAATGAAGTGAAAATAAAGGCTGTAGGTCAATTAGAGTTACTGCCCGATAATGTAAGAACAGCAATAGAAATAGCTGAAAAATCCACATCTAACTATAATAAAAGATTAGTCAATATTGCTATAGGTTATGATGGACGTTTAGAGATAGTCGATGCAATAAAAAAGATTGCAAATGAAGTTCAAGAAGGAAAAATCACTTCTGAAGATATAGATGAAAAAACAGTAAATGAAAACCTTTACACTGCAGGACTTGCAGATCCCAACTTGATAATAAGAACCAGTGGCGAGGAAAGACTTAGCGGATTCTTATTATGGCAATCATCATATAGTGAACTATACTTCTGCGATAGTTTATGGCCCCAACTCAGGAAAGTAGATTTCCTACGGGCTTTAAGGTCATATCAACAAAGAGAAAGACGATATGGGATCTGAAATATAATTCTAATTTTTTGACTAATCAAGTTTAATATCGAGTTTTCCCCATTTACAAATTTGAGGAATAATTTATGATAGACTCTCATTGCCACATTGATTTTAAAGAATATAATAAGAACCGGCAAGAAGTGATGGATAGGGCTCAACAGAAATTGAAGGCTATAATAAACTCCGGCGCAAGCTTAGGTGGTAATCGGCGTACATTAAAATTAATGGATGAATACAGGGGATTTCTCTATCCCACCTTAGGATTTCACCCATCAAACGCATCAAAAGCCGATTATAATATAATTGAAAAAGCATTAGATGAAATAAAACAAAATATTGATAAAATCGTGGCGGTTGGTGAGACCGGACTTGATTATCATGAACTGAATAATGAAAAAAGCAGAAAAAGACAAATAAGGGTATTTAAAACATTCATTGAATTAGCAGATGAATATGAATTACCTTTAGTCATACATGCACGGGATGCTGAAAAGGAAGCTTTGGATATGATAATGAAATATTCATCCATCCCCAATATTATATTTCACTGCTACGGTGGTGATGCGATAACAGCAAGTAGAATAGTCGATGAAGGTTACTACCTTTCATTTTCAACAATTATATGCTTCTCGAAGGATCATCAACTACTTATTAAGGATATGCCACTTTCAAACATGTTAACAGAAACAGATAGTCCATATTTATCACCATTTAAAGGCGTAAGAAATGAACCTTCTTTTGTTGAGGAAGTAATTAAAAAAATTGCTGAGATAAAATCATTACCCGAAAGTAAAGTTGATAAAATAACAGAAAAGAATGTTAAAAAAATTTTTGGAATCTAAAAATAAATAACATGTAATTTATTTTTCGCAATCAAGTTTCTCAAAGACTTTCTTTGCTGCTGTTATGCCATTTATAGAAGCGGGGAACCCTGCGTAAACTGCCATTTGGATTATAACTTCTATAATCTCTTCACGAGTGCATCCTACATTTAAAGCACCTTCTATATGGCTTTGCAGTTGAGGTTGAGCATTACCTAACGCTGTGAGAGCAGCTACAGTTGCAATTTCCCTGGATTTTAAATCAAGCCCTGGACGTGAATAAATATCTCCATAAGGAAATTCCACTACAAAACGTACTAAGTCAGGGGCAATATCATCTAAACTTTTTTTCAATCTTTTAAATCCATTATCATTCATTTTTTCAAGATTTTTCTTACCTGCTTGATAACGATGATCGTTCATTTTTAATCTTTCCTCTTCTTTAATTCCTTTCTGATACTATTTTTATATTTTTAAATTGATTTATTTATAAATTATTAAATAATGGATTAAATTAATAAATTTTTAAGAGACTTTTAACAAAGAAATTTATCTCTTTAGAAAAAAAAGATTAATTCTAAAAAAAATTATTTCAATTTTGTTTTTGGGTGTGGATGGTATGAAACCATATGTAATATTAAACTCTGCTATGACATTGGATGGTAAGATAGTCACTAAAAAAGGAAGTTCAGAGATTTCTGGTTCACAAGATCTTTTAAGAGTTCATAAGCTTAGAAAGGATTTAGACTCCATCTTGGTTGGAATAAACACGGTACTCGCGGATGATCCTCGTTTAACAATTCATAAAATACCTGCAGAAAAATCAGATAATCCTTTAAGAATAGTTGTGGACAGCAGAGCCAGGACTCCCCTAAAAGCTCGTATATTAAATGATGAAGCCCCCACTTTAATCGCTGTTACCGAGAAAGCATCACATGAAAACATTAATGGATTAAAATATAAAGGAGCTAACGTAGATGTAGTTTTAAGTGGTGAAGATAAAGTTGATCTCCATATACTCATGAATGAACTGGTTCAGCGGGGAGTGAGAACTTTAATGCTTGAGGGAGGATCCACTTTGAACTATTCCATGCTAAAGGATGGTTTGGTTGATGAAGTTAGAGTATGTGTAGCTCCCTTGATAGTTGGAGGAGTGAATGCTAAAACATTAGTTGGAGGAGAAGGATTAGATGATATGAAGGACGCTTTCAAATTGAAATTAGAAAAAAATTATAGACTAGGAGAAGATTTAGTACTCGAATACACTGTAATTAAATAAATAAAAAAAAGGGATAAATCAATATCTACTTTTTAAAAGAAGTAGATAAATTCCTGCTATTAGTAATCCTATGGCTATTATCAATATTAAATAGACATAAAACCAAGAAGCTGTTATCATCATCACTATTATCAGAATGGCAATTATAATGTATATTATACCCTGAAGTTTATCATTCATCCTTTTTACACCCCTTACCTATCCTTTATTATGTTTCATCTAATAATTAAGTTTTTCCCTGAAATGTTGTACTTTAACAAAAAAAATATTAAATAAATTAAATTAATTTTTTTTATATTAAACCTTTTTTCTTTAAAATATTCACCGGATTACTTCTTAAAATCTTATAAATCTCTTTTTCAGGTACACCAGCACCTAAAGCTATCTGATAAGCAGTATCATAAGATATCAAATCCTGAGGCGCATGAGTATCAGTATCCATAACCAGATTAGCTCTCACGTCCAATGCAACCTGAGCCACATGGCCATTAGCAAGACAATGACCCCTCCTAGAGCTTAACTCCAATGCAATATCATTATCTCTGGCAATTTCTGCCTCTTCAATTGTTATAAGCCCGGGATGAGCTAAAATATCAATTTCTGGGCAATTAACGGCGGTGAAATTCGTACCCTCCAGTACCGGCTCCATTAAAGTCTCACCATGTACTATTATAATTTCAGCACCCAATCTCCTTGCTTTATTAGCAAGTTTATCAATGATTTCAACCGGTGCGTGGGTTATTTCAGCTCCAGGAATAACTTCAATATCCCAATTATCCCGAATATCAATAACAGTGCTAATCACATTCGACACACTATTAATATTCGAAGAATCCACATGATCAGTTATAGCCACCGCCTCATGATCAAGAACCTGCGCACGCCTAGCTATCTCTGAAGGAAGAAGCTCACCATCACTAAATATACTATGAGTATGAAAATCTATTCTCTTGCTCGTAAAGAATCCTCCCATTATCCTTTCATAATACTTATTCTTAATTTATAATCTTAAATAGTAATATATCTACCCTCAAAATAATAATATGAACTCAAACATTAAATAATCGAGTGTAATAAAAGACGTTCTGTTTTTTAATATGCTTTGATACAAGCTCTAATTCTGTTCTCATTAATGCAATTTTTTTTCTTTAGATCTTAAAATTTTGTAGAACAAGTTAATAGATATTTTTTCCATATAGAAGTGTAGTGATTATAAAATGAAATGTTCTATATTCGTACCCGGACATATAACAGGGTTTTTTGAAATTATTGACCATCAAAATCCCCTCTATAAAGGATCAAGAGGTGCAGGAGTAGTTATAGATAAAGGGGTTCTAACCGAACTTAAAATAGAAGATGGAGTAGGAGATGTCCAAGTTAAAATAAATGGTAAATCCGACCCTAAAAATGCATCAATTACTTATAAAACCATTGATCTTATAAAAACTCATTTTAAACTAGAAGATAAGAATATCAATATTAAACATGAATTTCAAGTCCCAATAAGCACAGGCTTTGGAACCTCCGCAGCATGTGCTCTGGGAACATCCCTAGCCATAGTTAAAACACTTGATCTATCCTTAACATTTAATAAAGCAGCTTCCATAGCCCATCTAGCCGAGATTGAAATGAAGAGTGGATTAGGTGACGTGATAGCAGAGATAACAGGTGGAATAGTATTAAGACTAAAAGAGGGTTCTCCTGGAATTGGAAGAACAGATAGAATCATCGAGAAAAATCGAGATGAAGAGGTTTTTATCATAAGTAAAACTTTAGGGGAAATTGCAACCTCGGAAATAATTGAAGATCCCTACTATAAAAAAAGAATTAATCAAACAGGCGGTAGACTATTAGATGAGCTTTTAAAAAGGCCTGACCTAGGAGTTTTCCTAAAATTATCCCGGAAATTCGCTGAAGAGACTTCACTAATAAATGCTGAGCTTCATGAGGTGATTGAGGTATTTGAAGATGAAACCATGGGTGCTTCTATGGCCATGCTTGGTAACACCGCATTTGCATTATCTAAAACTCCTGACACCAGTGTTGAAGGTGCTATAATTTCTAAAGTTGATAATTTCGGCTGTAAATTCATATAAAAAAACTTAGTATAAATATAGTGTTTCGGGTTTACATTTTCTAAAAAGAAATAAATTCTAAACAATTTCTAATCCCATTTAGTATTAAACAAAAATTCTAAGTAATTTCCATCTAAAATCTGTAGCGAATTACTGGAGGGGGGTAATTCAAAAATTTTCATAGATGTTTCATCTGCAGTATAATTACCAGGAACCTTAATATCCGCACTCATCATGAATAACTCATTTCCCGTGAAAAGTTCTATAGGAATTTCCATACTAAGTAACCATTCATGGTTTCATATAAAATCTTCTCATTTGACTGAATACTATTATCAGCCATTAAATCATAGTTAGCTTTTCCATTATGAACAGTTATATCTAATCTATCAAAATTTGTCCCATTATAAAGTCTCAGATAGTAATCATACGTGAATAACTTTTGATTCATACTACCTGACGTTTTCAGAAATAAATAAACATATTTATCATCATAAGTCGCACCTAGAGATGATAAAGTCGTGGATGGTAATAATGCACCTGTTTTTGACTCATACTTCAAATCATCGAAGGATGAACCTCCTAAACTGAAATCAACACTATCTATCTTCTGTAATGGTATTATAGGATACTCTGAAAAAATTTCATTAGTTCTATCAAATGATAATAAGTATTTTTCGATTCGGATATTTGAGTGCCATGAGCCATAATAGCATTCTGTTTCCGGTTTTCCTCAGTTTGAGTTAAATTTAAAGTATACCATGTACCATCTAAACGTAGAACATCAGAGGGAGGTGTTAATGTTAATATTGGATTATAACTTATTATATCAAAATAATTATTTTTATTTTTAATAAAAAAAATTAGAATACACAAAAATTTTTTGGATTAAAGATTATTTACTCTTACCTTACAAAAAGCAATATGAACTCATTTAAATCCTTAAGTCATGATTCCATTAGTATTTAACATCATATTATTATTTTAAAAAAATTTCAACATTTGCTAAAAAATTACCATTCATAAATTTGATGTGAATTATTAATTAAACATAATTTTTAATCCAGATATTAAACCTTATTTTTCAACGTCTTCGATGATGTAGTTAATTCCTTCGTTTTCCAGTTTCCGAGTGATAGTGTTCGTCATCTTGCCAACCGCAAATACTAACACGTTTAACCCTCTTTTAGCTGCAGCTACTATTGCCTGTGGTGTTGCAAATTCAATGTCAGTTGTAATATTTAGTTTATTAGTAACAGCTCGTGAAACAGTTCCCATTACACCTACCCGGTCAAATCTCCTCTGCTTATCATAATATATTTCTTCTATTTTCTTTAAGTCAGAAGCACGTGAACCACCCTGATTTATGGTGGGGAGTTTAATAATCACCACATATCCCGATTCAAGTTCTATTATGCCACCTAATTTAATTAAAGCTACATCTTCACCTTTTTTAGCATTGTTAAGCACTTCTGCATGGGCTGATGTTTTATGAGTTGTGGCGTAAAGGGTTCCTCCCTCCATCTCCAGCCAGATTTTATCTCCTGATTTTAATTCTTCCCGGGCGATGGCGGGCCATATGGATTTATAAGTATTCATGGTATCCAGTACTTGGTCAGCGTATTTCCGGAGGTTCATCGCTTCATTTTTAACTCTTTCAATTCCCCTTTTAGTAATCCGATAATTTGCAGGTCTTTTACTTGTCTCAACAAACCCATCATCAGTTAAGCTTTTAATGTTTTCCGAAACTGCTTGAATGGTTATACCCAGTTTTTCCGCAATATCTTTCTGGCGCAGATGAGGCTCTTGTTTAGCAATCTCAGCCAATATTTGGAACCTGGTGAGTTCTCCTTTCTTTTTAAAGACCTTCATAATAATTATTCACCACATACCATTTTTTGTATATACTATCAATCTAAATTTTAGAAATCCTGTTAAATTACACCATTTAATGATTCATTAAATATTCGGAGGAATTTATCTCTGCTATCCTCTGGTATGTAAGCTCCGCACGCCACGGAATGACCTCCTCCACTACCACCCACTTTCTCCGCAACTTTCCTAATAATATTCCCAAAATGAATGCCATCATGAGCCAGTAAACGTGAACAACGCAGTGAAACCTTAATACCCGATTTTTCACTATTAATATCTGTAAAACCTATTATTGGTTTTTTCCAGTCACCATAACTTAAAATCATCCCGGCTATGGTTCCAATAACCTCACTTTTTATTTCATTACCATTAAAATACTGCAGATTCTCTAGTTGAGTTATCCGATCCTCCCTCCTAACCCACTCCATTTTCTGGGCTAAATATCTCCGATGTTTCCGTGCTAAACTATCCATATTATCCAATGCAACTCCTCTATCACCTTTCAAAACTTCGAGGGCTACTTCATGATTTTGGTGACGGCCGCAGGCATTGATAGCTGTTGAAAATTCACTAGCATCCCTTAAAGGTGAATACTTTTTCTCCGTTAAAAATTCATAAGTATCCCCGAATATTAATTTAGGGATATGTTTAACATATCTATGGGGAACTTCCCGGGATAACATTCTCACCAACTCGGAGAATATTCTTTTCTTCTCCTCCATGCTTAAATCACATAATGATCTTTGCTTTCTACCATTTTTAGTGGGGATATCCAATTTATTCAACATTAAAATGCATTCATTACGATTATTTGTTATGGGAAGATTAACATCACCGAAATAAGATAAAGCAACAAATAATGGTCTAGTCTGCCTTCCATAAATTAAGAGATCATTCACTGAATCCACTAGTTTACTTGTAATTGAATCATTAAGTATTTCATGATTTAAACCCTGAAGTTTACCCGTAAAACTATTCTGCATATCACCAACAGCACTTAAAACACCAATCCAACTTAAATCATGAAATCCAAAGGTTTTAGCAAGAAGATAGGCCATACCTCCACCTGAGATCTGATACGATCCATCTATACCATAATAGTGGGGATTTAACTCTAAGAGACTTCCATTACCATGATTTAAACCTCTAAGAGGGGGGTGATGATCTAAAATTAGAATTTTAGAGAGAGAAGTATTAAATTTCTCTAAATTCTGACCTGAACCTAGATCACTGAAGATAGTGAGTTCATTCTCCGCTTTTAGATCTTCAATCTTATCTAAACTAATGAATTCAATTTCATGATTTATTTCTAATCTATCCAAGGTTGATGAGAGTATAGCACCGGCTGATATTCCATCACAATCAATGTGGCTATAGATCTTCACGTCTTCGGCTTCTTGAACCATTTCATGAGCTTTAGAAAACGTTTGATTCATAACACCTATTTGAGTATTAACCATGCATTAACTCCGTATTATAAATAAAATTAAATTCATTCTATTCTGTTTTACTTTATATTAAATTTAATGCTTATAAATAGATTTCTAAAATTAGAAAGGATTAATCCAATACATTTAAGGAAAAAAATAGGATTAAAAAGAAATTTAAATCTAAAAATTTTTTTAAGGAAAAAAATTAATAAATAATCTTTATTTTCGGAATCCCTTAATCATCTTGCTTATTCTCAAAATAATCTCTCTTTTGGACATGTTTTTATCTACAATCACTCTTCCAGAATTCTCCCACCATGAGTTAGGATAAGATTTATCATTTTCCACTAAAGGATTCAAACCCAGTTTACCTGCAGCTCTGGAAATCTCTCTTAACTTTGGGGAGCTAACTGCATTTTCTCTGGGAATCTTCCTCCCTTCAGCTTGTGTTCTATTTAAGTCGATATAAACTGGCCAGATTATAATTCTCCCACTTTCATTATTCAAGTTTAATCACCTAAAAAATTTTATTTATTCAAATTAAGTCTCTTAATTTATTTAACATGGCTTTAACAGTGTATTCATCAGGAATCATAGTAGGTAAACCTTTCTCTTCTAGAATTTTCGCGGTTACAGGACCAATCGCCGCTACTAACACTTCACCATCCTTTAAAGGCTGCATGAAATCATTTAATTCCTCTTCTTTAACCATTTCAAATAAATTCTGAGCAGTAAGTGTACTGGTAAATGTTACAGCATCCACTTCTCTATTAATCACTTTTTTAATTAGTTGATGGACTTTCCGCTTATCCTTAGGAAGTCCTGATTTATAAGCCTCCGCTAATAAAACATCAGCCCCCATATCCTCCAAACCTATTGGAAGCACGTCACGTGCAGCAAAAGTCCTAGGAATACCAATAAATTTATCCTTAATATTAATATCCTCAAAAATCGCTAGTAATCCTTCAGCAGTATACTTATCCGGAATTATATCAGCTTTTAATCCATATTCCTCCAAATAATTTCCTGTGCGAGGACCTATAACCGCTATTCTACAATCTGAATTTAATTTATCCTTCAAATCAGGGCAATGCTTAAAAAGGGATAAAATTGAAGTGGGTGAAGTAAATATCAACCAATCAAGTTCACCGGCCATTTCACATAATTTAATCAGTGACTGGGAACTGGAAATTTGCAATTCCAGGGTAGGTGCCACGAATGCTTCTCCATCATAAGCTTCAATTAATTTTACAGCCTCATCACTCCTCTCTAACGGTCGAGTTACAGCTATTACTTTGTTTTTAAAAGTTTTCATGAATGGGAACTCCTCTTAAACACATCCACCACATTTCCAACGATCACAAGTGCGGGTGATTTCACATCTTTTTCGATTATATTCTTTAGGGTACCGGTTATTATCCTCTCATTAGGCATGGTGCCGTTTTCTATAACACAAACTGGAGTTTCAGGATCCCGGTATTTCATTAATTCACGAGTATTATCTTCTAATCTACCTACACCCATAAGTATAATAAGAGTATCTGCTTTAAAATCCCATTTAACCTGTTTTTCATTTTTAGTAGGATCTTCATGACCAGTAACTATGGTGAGTGAAGTAGCCACTCCTCGATGAGTAACTGGAAGCCCTACGGAAGTGGGTACACCTACAGCTGAGGTTACACCGGGTACAGTTTCTATGGAGATATTCTCTTCGAATAAGGCTAACATTTCCTCACCACCCCTCCCGAATACGAATGGGTCTCCACCTTTAAGTCTCACTACATTTTCATGTTTGAGTGCTTCCTCTATCAGGATTTGGTTAATTTCATCCTGTGTTTTGTAATGTTCACCTGCTTTCTTGCCAACGTAGATTAAATCAGCATCTACTGCATATTTCAGGATTTCATCATTAGCTAGACGATCATATATTACTACATCCGCATTTTTAAGGATTTTAATTGCTTTTAAAGTTATAAGATCCGGGTCACCGGGTCCTGCACCCACTAAATATACAACCATTTATGTTCACCAACAATAAATTCAATAAATTTAATTAAAAAAAAATTTTGGAGGAAAAAAGTTTTTTTTTATAAGTTTTTTATCATTCCTTTAAAGAATTTTAATCCATCATCTGATCCTAAAATATTGTCTGAGGCTCTTTCCGGGTGAGGCATTATGGCACATACTAATCCATCTTCACTACAAACACCAGTAACAGCTCCTAATGATCCGTTAAGGTTTTCACCTGCAAAGGCTAACACTATTTGATCCTGATCCCGTAGTTTCTCCATCTCCTCATTATAGTAACGGCCTTCAGCATGGGCTATGGGCATTTTTATAACCTCATCTTGCTGATACAATCGCGTGAATGGTGTACGATTGGTTTTAACCTGTAATTCAGTCCATTGACAAATGAATTTAGCTTTAATATTAGTAGTGAACACTCCTGGAACTAAACCCACTTCTGCTAGTATCTGTGCTCCGTTACAAATACCTAAAACGGGTTTTTCTTCTTTAACAATTTCTTTAACACCTTCTATAATGGGTGTGATGGCTGCTATGGCTCCGGCTCTCAAGTAATCTCCGTAGGCGAAACCGCCGGGTATTATAATTGCCTCAAAATCGGAGAGATTCCTATGATTCCACCAGATGTAACTGGGTTGTGCTCCTGCTAACTTTAATGCATGATATACGTCACGGTCACAGTTGGAGCCTGGAAATCTTGTAATACCTATTTTCATTTCTCTATTCAACTCTTCAAAATTTTTGAGGGAGTTATTTTAACCTCATAATTATGGATAACGGGGTTGCAGAGTAGTCTCTGGCACATTTCATCCACCATATCATGGATATTCTCCTCATTATCTCCGTTTAAAGAGAATTTTATTATTTGATTGGTGTCAGTATTCTCCACTTGATATTTTAGGAGTGATAAAGCTCTTTGTATAGTAGCAGCTTCAGGATTCAGCATACCCTTCTTCAAACTTATCTTAACCTTTGCATCGTATTTCATGATAGAATCACATCAAAACCGTTTTTTATTATAATAATATTTTTTTTATAATTCTAAATTCCATTTAATTTTATCTTCATTATTTAATATACGTGATGCCACTTCCTGATATGCATCCATCACATTAGATTCTCCTTTACGGAATAAATCCTTATCTAAAACGTCACGAGTTTGAATATCCCAGAATCTACATGTATCCGGACTTATCTCATCACCTAAAATAATTTTTCCGCTACGATTCTTACCGTATTCAATTTTAAAGTCTGGGAAAATAATATTTTTACTTTCCAGGAAATCCTTTAAGAGTTCATTAATCCTTAACGTGATTCTTCGGATTCGTTCAAGCTCATCAGGAGTTGATAAGCCCAATGCCAGGATGATGTCATCATTTAACATAGGATCATGGTATTTGTCACTTTTATAATCCATCTGTATAATAGGTGGTTCAAAAACTTGCCCCGTTTTGAAGGGGAATCTTTTAAGCAGACTACCCGCGGCTATATTCCTAGTTATAATTTCTAATGGAATCATATCTAATCTCCGGCTTAACATTAAACCCGGTTCCAAGAGTTTAATATATTGGGTTTTAACCTGGTTAGCTTCCAGTAATTCAAAGAATTTAGCGGAGATAATGGAATTGTAATAACCCTTCCTAGTGAGTTTATCCTTCTTTGCACCATCACCAGCTGTAATGTCATCTCTAAATTTAATTATCACTAATTCTGGATCCTCTGTCTCGTACACGTCCTTGGCTTTACCCTGATATAATAATTCTCCCATTTGTAAATCCATAAGTTCTTATCTCCCGATGCTAAATTTTTATTTGTTAATATTATTATAGAATATTTTATATCAAAATCATCAAATACTTTTATATTCATATAAATTTACAAGTAGTGATATTGTAAAACTTTAATTTTATAATCTTAATATTATTAGTTAATTGTTAAAAGCTTTATTAAAGCATCATATTCGGTGAAAAATCATGTGTGGAATTGTAGGATGCATACTTAAAGATGAAGATGTTGCACCAATACTACTAGAATGCGTTAAGAAACTGGAATACAGGGGTTACGATTCAGTGGGTATAGCAACCACTAGTAATAAATTAAGCATTAAAAAAGGTCAAGGAAAAATAGATGAAGTAAATGAAAAACTACAAATAACCGACTTACCAGGTTTCAAGGGTATAGCCCATGTTAGATGGGCAACCCATGGATTGCCAACCAAAGAAAACGCTCATCCTCACACTGACTGTAAAAACAGGATAGCAGTAGTTCACAATGGCATAATAGAAAACTTCAAAGAACTACGAAGCAAGCTTGAAGAAGAAGGACACGTATTCACTTCAGACACTGATACAGAAGTCATACCTCACTTAATCGAAAAATACACGGATAATAGGCTTGAATTAGAGGAAGCAATACGCAAAGCCGTGCTAGAAATCAAGGGATCCTACGCGTTAGCCGTAATATCAACATTAGAACCAGATAAAGTTATAGGAGTAAGAAAAGAAAGCCCCTTAATAGTAGGTTTAGGTGAAGAAGAATACTTTATAGCATCCGATGTACCCGCGATACTACAACACACTAATCAAATACTATACCTCGATGATAAAGAGATGGTTATATTAGAGAGTACAGGAATTACGATTAAGAATTTAGAAGGCCAAATACTCAATAAAGAAGTGCATACTATTGACTGGTCACCAGATATGGCTGAAAAGCAGGGTTACGAACATTTCATGATTAAAGAAATTCATGAACAAGCAACTGCCGTGAAAAATACTTTAATGGAAGAATCAGAGATAAAAGAACTCGTAAAGAAATTCCCAAAATTCCAAAGAATATGCTTCGTCGCCTGCGGAACATCCTACCACGCATCCCTGGTAGGTAAATACTTATTTGAAACCATACTAGGCACACCCACTGATGTAGTGCTAGCTTCTGAATTTCAATACTCCACTAATACTTTAGATAAAAATACACTAGTTATATTAATAACACAATCTGGAGAAACTGCAGACACCCTTAAGGCGCTTAGAATCGCTAATCAAAAATCCCAAACCTTAGCTATTGTAAATGTATTAGGAAGCACAGCTACCAGGGATGCTCAACACGTTATATATACTCGAGCAGGTCCGGAAATAGGTGTTGCAGCCACTAAAACATATATAAGCCAGTTAACAGCCATTTATTTACTCGTAATATCTATAAGTGGAAACCAAGAACTACAAGAAAAACTTCAAAGAACACCAGATTACATACAAGATTCCCTAGACGGAGAAGATCACATCAGGGAAATCGCCCGCAAATATAAAAACACCCCCGGACCATTCTTCTTCATTGGAAGAGGGTTCTCCTATCCCACTGCATTAGAAGGGGCACTAAAACTTAAAGAAATTACCTATATTCACGGTGAAGGTTACGCAGCCGGAGAACTAAAACATGGTCCGTTAGCACTTATAGATGACAATGTTCCTGTGGTTGCTATAGCACCGCCGGGAAAGAGTCATGATAAAACATTAAGTAATGTTGAAGAAGTGAAAGCACGCGGAGCCCAAGTAATAGGTTTAGGATCTAGCGCGGATAATGTTTTAAAATCAGAGGCGCATGATTATATTGAATTCACTGATGAAATCAACGAAGCAATATCACCAATAACTTACGTGGTTCCATTGCAGCTTTTAGCATATTACATTAGCATCGAAAGAGGTATAGATCCTGATAAACCAAAAAATCTTGCTAAATGCGTTACCGTGGAATAATAATTTTACTTTTTTTTTAGTTGAATAGAAAATGAGTTTTTGAAGATAAATACTTTGTAAATCATTTTCTGGGAAATAAATGTTTTTTTTTAAAGCTTGAATTCATTAAATTTAAATATTTGAAGGAATATAATTCTTTTTGGAGTTTAATTTATTTTAAATGTTTTCAGGGGTATTTAAATGAATTCTAAAAAATCTGGAACGATTTTCATAGTTTTAATGATTGCTTTAATAGCTTATGGATTTGGCTCCTTTGCAAATGCATTTGATTTAGGCGGGAATTCAATGGTTAATCTTATTCCATCTAATATTATATCCTTCAACCAGCAGCAAATAACTCAGACGAATGATCCATCTTTCCAACCTGTTTATTTGATAGAACACATCCTCATTACCAATAATACTAACAAAACCAATGAAACATCTAATTCAACTTATATTGACAATTCTGGAGACCAGAACAATACTAATCAGGATAATAATCAATAATCTTACAATCAAGGATAATAGTACCAGTTAAACTATTAAATTATTAAATCAAATTTTATTTCTTCTTTTTCATAAATTCTTTGATTTAACTATAATCCTGAATAATTCAGGGCTATCAATCAAATAATGATTAATGGATCAGTATAAAAGTCTAAAGATGGATATTGAATAGCATCTAATCAAAGGATTTTTAATTAACTAGTTCAAAATAATTTTTATTAATTAAAAGTTAAAAATTTAAATAATTTTATTAATCATTTTTTTGGTAGGTGAATATAAAAATGTCAGAGGAAAATAAGATTGGGGAAAAAATTCGTCATGTAAGAGAGAATAATGAAATGAGTGTCAAAGAATTAGCAGATACAAGTCACTGCAGTGTAGAATTCATAGAAGACTTGGAAAGCGGAGCTTATATCCCATCCCTAACTCCTCTTCTAAAAATTGCCAGGGCACTGGGTGTGCGTTTAGGCACTTTTCTCGATGATGCACCACAAACAGGACCATTCATGGTGAAATCAGGGAAATCCGAAAACATAATTCATTTCTCAGGAAGCTATAATAATCTTGAAGAAAGCACTCTAGATTTTTACTCCTTAGCTTATGGAAAGCAGGACAGGCACATGGAACCATTCATCATTGAAGTAACTCCTAAAACAGGAGGACACAAGCTTTCATCACATGAAGGAGAAGAATTCATATATGTAATGGAAGGGGAAATAGAAATTCTCTATGGAAAGGATGAATATCAACTTAAAAAAGGTGATAGTATCTACTATGATTCAATAATTCCCCATGAATTACATGCAACTGAAGGTGATGATGCTAGAATACTGGCCGTTATATATGCACCATTATAAAAAAAATTATTAATTAATATTATTTAATGAGGATTGAGAGTATGTTTTTTACAACAGTTACCCCTAGATTCGGTGATGCTGATGGGCTTCGGCATATTAATAACATAGCATTAGTGGAATGGTTTGAAGTGGGAAGGAACCCTATTTTCAGACTATTCACTCCAGATCTTGATTTAAGCTATGATAAATGGAAATTAATACTGGTACGTACAGAATTTGATTATATTGGACAGATGTATTATGGAAAGGATGTTGAAATCAAAAGTTACATTCTTAAGATTGGCAACACATCATTCACCATTGGACATGAAGCTTGGCAGGATAATGAATTAAAAGCCAGAGGAAAAGCAGTCCTAGTTAATTATGACTTCGAAGCCAGTAAATCTAAACCAATACCAGATACTATACGTAAAAACCTGGAGAAACATTTAATATTAGAAGAACTCATTTAAAAAAGATTTACTTAATTAAATAATATAAAAAAAATATAGGTGTAAAAATAATGCTTTTTACGGAAGATACTTTAGGAGATTTCTTTGAAAAACAAGTTGAGAAAAATCCTAACCATGATTTCCTTGTTTACCCGGATCGTGACCTACGTTTCACGTATAAAGAATTTGATGAACGAGTTAATCTAATAGCCAAAGGTTTAATTTCGTTAGGAATCTCCAAAGGAGATCACGTAGGTATATGGGCTAAAAACGTCCCTGATTGGTTGACATTCGTATTCGCCACGGCTAAACTCGGCGCGGTTCTAGTCACAGTTAACACAGCCTATAAAAGCCATGAATTAGCTTATGTCTTAAAACAGTCGGATATGAAATTTTTAGCTCTCATAGACGGATTTCAGGATGTGGATTATATTGAAACAATTTATGAATTAGTGCCTGAACTCAAAACCCAGGAGAGGGGTCGTCTTAAAAGTAAAGAATTTCCCCACCTGAAGGGTGTAATCTACGTTGGACAAGAGAAACACCGGGGAATGTATAATACTAATGAATTAACACTCCTGGGCAAGCACACCCCAGATGAAGAGTTTTTAACCATTAAAAAATCCCTTAATAACCAGGAAGTCGTTAACATGCAGTATACCTCCGGGACCACAGGATTCCCTAAAGGAGTGATGCTCACTCATAGAAACATACTAAATAACGGATATTATATAGGTGAAAGGCAGAAATTCACGGATAATGATAAATTATGCCTTCCAGTGCCTTTATTTCATTGTTTTGGCATTGTACTGGGAGTATTAGCTATAGTAACTCATGGAGCCACTTTAGTGATGTTAGAGGTTTTCGATCCATTAATGGTGTTAGCAGCTATTCAAAAAGAACGTTGCACCGCTGTTTATGGAGTACCGACCATGTTTATTGCTGAATACACTCATCCTATGTTCGACTTATTTGATCTAAGCAGCCTCCGCACGGGAATCATGGCGGGTTCTCCTTGCCCTATTGAAGCCATGAAGAAGGTTGTGGAGGATATGTATATGGAGGAAGTGACTATAGCTTATGGATTAACCGAATCTAGTCCAGTATTCACTCAAACCAGTGCGGATGACCCTATAGAGAAGAAGGTGGAAACTGTAGGTACGGCTATGCCTCACTGTGAGGTTAAAATCATCGACCCTGAAACTGGTGCAACTCTTGGCCCTAATCAACCCGGAGAAATCATGTGTAAAGGCTATAATGTGATGAAGGGTTACTATAAACTACCTGAAATAACTAAGGAAACCATAGAAGAGGATGGATGGCTTCACAGTGGTGATTTAGCCACGGTGGATGAAGAAGGTTATTACACTATTGTTGGCCGAATCAAAGATATGATCATCCGAGGAGGAGAGAATATTTATCCCAGGGAAATTGAGGAATTCCTTTACACTATGCCTGGTATTAAGGATGTGCAGGTGGTGGGCGTTCCTGATGAAAAATATGGTGAAATTGTAGGGGCATTCGTAATACCAGACGATGAAGCAGATATAACTGAAGAAGATGTAATAGATTATGCTTCAACCAAAATAGCCCGATACAAAGTCCCAAGACATGTATTCTTCGTAAACAACTTTCCTTTAACAGCTAGTGGAAAAATTCAGAAATTTAAACTAAGAGAACAAGCAACACAATTAGTAAATCAAGTCAAAGAAAATGATATTCTTTGAGTTGGTTTGTTTTTTCTTCTCAACGTTTATTGTTTCATCCTCTCATCGTACTGTAAATTACGTTAATATAGTTTATTTGACTTAATTTTTTCTTCAAAGTTTTCGCTTTCAGATTATTGTAAAACAACTTCTATTAAAGTTTAAAAAATGATTTTTTTTTATTTAGATGTGTACAAAAGAACTACACTAAAAAAAATTTAATGTATTATTAATCTTAATTCAATGATTTAATCGGAAGCATCATCAAATTAATAAAAAATAACTATTTTTATATTAAAAATAATTATGCTAATGAGAAGTTTTTCATGATAATTTTAAGAAGAAACAAGAGGATTCTAGAACTTTATCCCATCGGAAGTTCAGAGGGAGCTATCAACCAGAGGAGAAAACCTTTCTTTTATGGTTATCTGAAACTTAGAAGAACAGAAAATCAGATCAGGCCCTATAAATTCATTGTGAAAAAGGATAAAGAAACTCTGCTTCCGCCCAGTGAAGCTTTAAAGATTTTAAGAAAACAAAACGTTTTTCTAGCAGGCAACGATCCAGAGACGGAGGAGATGCTTCATTCATTGAATATATCCTACCGAAAAACTAGGATTTGTAAACACTGCACGTTTGAAGGTTACATTACAGTGATAAAACGTGACAAATCTTATCTATTTCATGATGAATATATATGCCGACTTTGTGCTGAAGAAGAAATAAAAAGAGAACTTAAAAGCCGAGGATTCGATATTAACACTTTTAAAAACTTTAAAAATCTATTGAAGAGAACAGGGAACCTGGAAGAAGTATTAAAAATTTTCGATCCCAATTTTAACCCAATGAAAAATCCGCAATTAACTCTTTACGATAAAATAACGAGTAAGAACGATAGAAGTATTCCTAAAATCCTAATAGATAACCTGAATATTCCATCAGAATTTAAAGGAATTTTAATGAAGCAAGTGAAACAATTACTCCCGGTTCAGGTTTTATCTCTTAATAAAGGATTATTAGAGGGGCAGAGTCAGTTAGTAGTAGCAGCCACAGCTAGTGGTAAAACTCTTATAGGGGAGCTTGCAGGAGTTCCCAGGGCTTTAAAGAATCGTAAATTCATTTATCTCACCCCACTTGTTGCATTGGCTAACCAGAAATACCGGGACTTTAAAAAAAGATACTCTAGTCTCGGGCTTAAAGTATCCATAAGGGTTGGAATGACCCGTATAAAAGCGAAAGAAGAACTTATAATCAAAGATGAAAATGTTCAAGATGCAGACATTATCATTGGAACATATGAAGGCCTAGACTTCCTCTTACGGAGCGGAAGGGCAGGTGAACTGGAGGGATTGGGAACAGTTGTGGTGGATGAAATACATACTCTATCTACTGTAGAAAGAGGACCAAGACTCAATGGACTTATTAAAAGATTAAAAACATTATTCCCTGACACGCAGATTATCGGGCTTTCCGCAACAGTGAAAAATCCACAGCAGATGGCCAAAGAATTTGATATGAAGTTGGTGGAATATGAGATACGGCCCGTGCCACTGGAACGTCATCTCATATTTGTAAATTCGGAGCAAGACCGGGAAGAATTAATGGCTAAACTTAGTAGAAGAGAACATCAAAACATATCCATTAAGGGATTTCACGGTCAAACCATAATTTTCACAAACTCCCGTAGAAAAACTCATGAAATAGCGGATTATTTCAATAGAAGGAAGATTAAAGCAGCAGCATACCATGCTGGATTATCTTACGCTAAAAAAGATAGAATCGAACGCGAGTTCTTAAACCAAGAAATATCCACCGTGGTTACCACTGCAGCCTTGGCTGCGGGAGTTGATTTTCCCGCTTCACAAGTTATATTTGAATCTTTAACCATGGGTAATAAATGGCTTACACCCAATGAATTCCATCAGATGCTGGGGCGTGCCGGAAGACCATCTTATCATGATATTGGTAAAGTTTACCTGTTACCGGAGGTGGGTCGTCAATTTGAGGATGAAAATGAAGAAATGGTGGCGGTCGACTTGTTAGATAGTGAAGTGGATGCTATAAATGTAGATTATAGTGAAGATGATGTGGTGGAACAATACTTAGCAGATATATGCGCGGGTAGAGTAAAGAATACCTCACAACTTCGAAGTGCTTATAAAAAAGTGGATTTACCCTTAGATTTTGATTCAGCATATGGAATTGTACTAAATTATGGATTAGTAAAAGAAGTGAATGAATTATTAAAACCCACCAGATTTGGAAGAGCTGTCTGTGTTTCTTTCCTTCATCATGATGATGCTGAATATATTCGTAAGAGAATGGTTAAAATGAATCCAGTGGAGATTACTGTTAATCTTGAACCATTTGAAAATGCTTATCTTTCACAGAGACTAAGCACCCATCTAAGTCGAGTGCTTAAAATAAACTTATCATCACGTTTATTTGCGGATTCAACTTTGGATATTTTATCTAATTCAAGTTATCTAGCTAATATGGATCCAGCATTTCAGGAGAAAGTTATAACTCTTCAGTTAGAGTTCTTCTCCTGCAAGTGTAAGGATAAGCCTTTTTGCACATGTTTCCAATCAGAACTATCCCGTAGAATCATTAAATACCGTATGCAGAAGAGGGATCCGGTGGATATCAGTAGAAGACTGCTTAAAGATTTTGAGATACACGCATATGCTGGAGATATTTTTAGCTGGCTAGATTCAGTAATTAGAATGCTGGAGGCGGTGCAGAAAATTGCTTATGCCTTCAATAGGAAGAAAGTGGTCCTCGAGTGTAATCGGTTAATTAAAGAAATTGAGAATTAGAAATTTTGAAACTTTTTATTTCCTTTGCTGAATTATATTTTATAGCTAAAAAATCTTATACGCTATAAAAATCATAAATATATAAGATTAAAATGTTTTTTTAGGGGTTTTAGAAAAAAATGACGATTGTTGTAAAAAGACGGGGTAGCGTTGAAAATTTTGACCCTGAAAAGGTTAGGAGATCCATGCAAAAAGCTGCTATAGACGCTGGCTATTCTTTAGAGGATAAAGAAGATTTAATAAATGAAATCTCAGAGCATGTAACCGAGAATTTAAAAAATGAAGATGAAGTGAAATCAGATGTAATCTGTGAAGCAGTTTTAAATGAAATGCTAGCATCTTCACCGGAAATAGTGGAAGCATGGAGAAAATTCGATAGAAGATATAAATTCTAAAAAAACTCTTCTATTTAAATTTAAGGATGATTTGAAGAATTATTTTAATTAAAAGAATATTTTTTGCTAAGAAATCTTTAATCTAGGTGAATTGATAAATTGAATTTTACTAATCTTAAATTTCCTGATGAAATGTCCAAGAAGGAACTTTTAATTTTACTTAAAGAATATGCATCAGATATTCACATTTCAGATATTATGACTGCATCCGTTTTCCTTTTAGATGAGGGTAAATATGTTCAGAGTGGTTATCGGGAGAAATATATTGAATCTTATGTTAAAGGTTTCATTTTAAGAGTGAATGAAATTAAAGAAAATAACAAACCCTATGAAGGATTTGTGGATATAAAAGAACTTAGGGAATCAATAAAACTTTTGGATGATCAAGAAAAATTGATTTTAAAGGAGAGATCGGTTGAAAATGGTTTTTTCAAGATATATAAAATTATATCCATATACACTACATTCGTGTTAGGTGAACCTATACATCCCATTGGAACACCATTTCCCGGGGGTTTTGAAGTTAAATATGAAAAAGGTACTTATTTATGCCCTGTGAAGGATAAACAGAAGGATAATCCCAATGCTGTATGCGGATTTTGCATCGCAAAACAAGATGAAAAAGTTTAAAATTTAGAGTTATTTCTATATCATTTAATCAGCATATTTCTGATGTCCCTATTGAATACTAAATATACACTAAATTTAAATTTTTATTTAAATCAAGCACAATTTTTTTTTAAACATTTTTTCGTAATTCCTAGAAATGATTCATTTATGAGCATATGAAAAAATTTATTTTTCTTAAAAATAATAATAATGGTTAATGAATAAAAATTTTTAAAAAGTGAAAGTGGTTCTAATAATGGTTGACCCAGAAAAGAAACTTAAAATGTATAAAGAAGAGCAAGAAAAACTAGTTGAAGAATCGAAAGAAAAAACGATATTCGACGAAGAATTATCATATCCAGATAAAAGATTTATACTCGAAAAAGTGCCTAAAGATTCTAAATTCATGAAATCATATGAAAATTATCTAGACCAAATCGCTGAATATTATGCTAGAAAATTACCGGATAATATTGTAACTTTCCAAATAGTGATTGAGCAATATCACAACAAATTAAATACTCAAAATAGCATGCCTGATGAACAGTACACAGAAATTAATTTAACTCTTTTCCCATTAGAAGTATCCGATATTCAGAGAATTACAACATTAGTAAATAGAAAAAAGGAATAAAATCCTTAACATCTATATTTTTATTTAATCTATTATATCGAAAATCTATTCATTTTCATCAACTTCATAGAAATTTTGGATCAATTTAGCTCTTATATTACAGTTATAAAAAAAAATGATTCTTTAAATGGATTTTAAGAGTTAAAATTGAATGTGATGTTGTTGGACTGTGCTAGATTTTGAAAGTAATTGATTATTGCTGAAATATAAGTGAGTAATTGGTTAAATGGATCTGATGTATTTGAAATTGGTGCCTCATTGGTTAGGCTAGTTGACGGTGATGGTAAGGATCCCTTATACCAGGCTTCAGCTGCTGTAGCATTATATGGCATTGTTTGGTTAGGTTGTGGGAACCTTCCACTCCAATTACCTACAAAGGAAGATGTAGGGTATTTGTTATTATGCCATATGGTTTGGCCTTTATAGGTCGTTGATTGATTTATTGTTAATCCGAAGTCCCTCTTATTTGCATCTCCAAAATTAGTGGCTCCATTTAGAAATTGAGCCACAATATCCACTACTGGTTTGCCTTGATAGGTATTTACATAATTTGAGGCGTAATAATTCGCTCCGGCTCCTGTAAACATCTGTGAAAAATAGTATATGGTTTCAGTGGGATTTGAAACCTGTTTATCTTCAACCCAGCCACTGGAAAAACAAGCTTCATATAATATTATAGGTATATTCTTTTTAAATGGGGCTTGAAATAAACTACCATGTTCACCTTCACGCATTTTATCTCCAACACCCCATATGAAACCGTTATACCCTACAAGCGCAAATGGAGGTGTTGCTGGTCCTCCATTGCCATTGTAGTCACCGTATATGTAGCCTCCATGACCACCGTAGATTACTGCATCAGCATTATACATGCCCTTTATTATATTCTCTGTAGTCGCATTTTCACCATATAATTCTAAAACATTGTACCCCTTAGATTTTAGAACTTCGGCCGTGCTATGAACGACATTAAAAGAATCGGTTGTGTTAGTATCAGCTATTATTAGTATATGAGCTTCAGAAACTGGGGTCATGTAAGTGAAAATAAGGAAGATGGTTAATATAACCGAGGAAATCAGGACATTATTGTAAATTTTCTGCATTTTTCAATCTACCTAAAAAGTTTTATATTCGAGTAATTTTATTTTTATAAGTTTTTTTTTGAATAATAGAAAATGAATTTCTAAATAGAAGATTGTGGAATCCATATAAATAACTTTGTAAAAAAAATTTTAAATTAAATTTTGTACGATATATAGTAATAAAAGTTGTATTTAATGCTAAATTAAATGATATCTGACATGAAAAATCATAAATATATCATGATCCTAATAAAACCAAAATTCTTGCAGAAAGTTTTTTGATTCGTAGATCGAGAAATATGGAGGATGATGGAGTTCTTAAAATGATTTATAGGTTAATCTTTATTCTTTCTTGAAAAATTCGCATTTAGATTCCGTTAAGTTTTTTACCTCCAATCATACACCATAAGAGAAGTTTGCAGAATAAGTGGTCTCTCTAAATCCAATATCATTTAACCAATTTATTTGAACTAAAAATGATTCATGAATATCATCACCTTCCTGTTTAGGAATATGAATGTTATCCACATTTCGTTTTCTCCAATTTTCGAAATTTTCCATATAACCTTTATATGCATCTGTTAAATCTTCTGAAACTATATTTTTTTGCTTTTCAGTATGATAAATATAATAATAAAGACTTTTTAAGTAAGCATTTTCATTAATGGTTTTCATTTCATCGATATTAAAAAACCAACCATTCTCTTTTAATATGTTATAGCATTTCTTATAGAGCTTCTTCTTATTCTTATTTGATAAGTGATGGATTGCAGACCTGGATGTAATTACGTTTGGTTTTTCTTTAATCTGGAATTCCCAATCACTACAAAAATCAGATTTGATATAAGTTACTCGGTCTTCGTATTCATTTAATTTCCTCTGAGATTATCGTGAAATCATCTGAATAATATAGGTAATAGCATGTTGAATCTGGAAATTCTTTTAACACTTTTTCAATTAGAATACCGCTTCAGCACCTAAATCTAAAAGAACTATTTTATTTAAATTTTCAAATTTTAGTATATCACTTAAAGTATTTTGTATAAAGTCATATTCTGGCACTAGTAACTGACACATCTTATCATAAGAACTGATCATAGTGTTTGAGTGAAAACGGTCTTTATCAGTATGTTTCATAATTAAATCTCCTTAGTTTATTTACTCTAAATATATAGTTTTATCTAACTAACTATTTTATAAAGTTTAAGATTTTGATAAATAGAAAAAAATATCATGATTTAAAAGGATAATGTTTAAGATTAAACAGCAGATGTTCGATGTTTGGAAGAAACATGAATTTTATATCAGTGTTTATAAATAATAATATCATTAATTTTTTATTTTTTAAAACTAGGTTTTTTTATGTTATTCAATGAGATGGAACATACTGTTGAAAGACCCGGGTGCAAAGTACATTACTGGCTATCGGGTAACTCAGAGAAACCTTTAATCTTCTTTGCCCATGGAGCTGCCGTAGACCACCTCCAATTCGATATACAAATTCCCTGTTTAAAGAATAATTACCAAATCTTAAGATGGGATATGCGTGGACATGGACAATCAAGGCCACTCAAAGGACTTTTCAGTATAAATGATACTGCAGAGGATATGTTACATATTTTAGATGATTTAGGCAAAGAAAAAGCCATATTCATAGGTCAATCTGCCGGCACTTATGCTATCCAGGAGTTTGCATTCCAACATCCCGAGAGAATTGAAGCTATGATTATAATTGACGGGACTTGCATCACTGCTAAACTATCTATTCTTGAATCGCTATCATTGCGAATTTCACCATTTATTTTTAGGATTTGGCCTTACGATAACCTGAAAAAAGCCTCAATCGATGCATCAGCAATTAAATCAGATACTAAACAGTATTTAAAGGTAAAATTCAATGAATTATCCAAAAAAGAATTCGTCAAGATATTTGACGGCGTTTCTACATGTATTCACTATGAGCCAGATTATCACTCCACATCGCCTCTACTTTTAGCTTACGGGGTACACGATAAAACCGGTAACATAAAGAAATCCATGAAAGAATGGACAAAAAGAGATAAACAGAGTAAATATGTCGTAATACATGATGCAGGACATGGATCTAATCAAGATAATCCTGAATTCTTCAACAAAAAGATGATGGAGTTTTTAGAAGAATTGAATTGAGTTGCTATCATTCCTAAGATTTTATAAGACAATTTTTTTTTTAAGCAAATAAATAGTACATTAAGGAAGTGGGAAAAAAAATGAAAGCATTAATTGTATATGGAACTAGATACGGCACCGCCGCTGAAATTGCAGAAGAAATAGTAAAAATTATGGAAAGTGAAGGAATTGAAGTAGATTTGGCAGATTCTAAAGGCCTTAAGGATTTTGATGTTTCCCCTTACAATCTGGTTGTAGTGGGAAGTGGGATTAAAATGGGTAAATGGACTAAAAATTCACTTAAATTCCTTAAAGACAATAAATTTGCTCTTGCAGATAAAAAAGTAGCTCTTTTTGTTTCCTGCGGAGCTGCCAATGACGAAAAAACTGTCGATGAAGGCAGGGAGAAATACTTGGAAAACGTGGCTGCAGAAAATCTTGCAGGTAAACCCGTAGCCTTGGGGCTTTTTGGCAGTGTATATGACCCTGATGCCAAGCACGGCCTCCTTTTCAAACTAACCAACAGGTTCATTAAAAAAGAAATGGAAAAACAGGGAATAGACAATAACAAACTTCATGATTATCGTGATTGGGAAGAGATTCGGGCATGGGCGCGTGGTCTGGCTGAAATGGTAAATCAATGAATTTTATCAAATACGATAACAAAAATAATTATTAAAGGAATTAATAAAAAATGATTATCCAGAAAGCTGATATTTCAGATGCAGCGCAGATACTTTCGCTTCAGAAATTGGCTTATCAAAGTGAGGCGGAAATCTATAATGACTGTAAAATTCCACCGCTTACCCAGACGTTAGAAGAAGTTGAGAGTAAGTTTAAAGATCATATTTTTCTAAAAGCAGTGGAAGATGGGAAGATAATAGGTTCAGTTAGGGGGAATATTTTAAATTCAGTAACTATTTATATTGGACGGCTTATTGTAAATCCTGATTATCAAAATCAAGGCATTGGAACGAAATTATTGAATAAAATAGAAGCTTGCTTCCCGGATTTTAACCGATTTGAACTTATAACTGGCTATAAGAGTGAAAAAATATTTCTTTTTATCAAAAGATGGGTTATAAAATTTTTAAAAAGGAAAAATTTACCGATAACTTGTATTTATTATACATGGAAAAAATAGTTTCAAATAGAAAATGAGTTAAAAAAAAAGAATAAATTCATGAATTTGGTTAATATAAAAAAAACAGTGAATTTATCTTTTTTTTCTTAGGTTATTTTATATTTTAGTCTAATAATTTTATGATATCTCTAATGATATCTTCAATAGCTATTTCTAGTAGATATTCTCCTTGTTCCAGGTCCACACAGGCGCCGGTTTCTTCCATTTTTTGGGCTTCTCGGTTAATCCCTTCTGATGCTTCACGTGCTTCTTTGAGGCCAACCATACCTACTTCTGGATATTCTTCGAAGTGGCAGTGCTCCTCTAACCGGGTAGTGTCAACTATTCCTAATAGGGCTCCTATGGATAATTCTCCTGTGCCAGCGTGAGGTCCTTCAATTTCCACTATTTTATTATTTAAAATTATTTCGAGATTTAAATCATCTTCTAATTCTTTAAGGTAATTCTCAACGGGAATGTTTCCACCATGTGCGTTTACTAATACTATCTTCTCGAGGTTAAGACATTTCTTTACGGTTTTTAGGGTGGGTTTAAGATTCTTCTCCACTAGGGTTTCTATTGTTACATGTTTTCCGTGTTTAACGTAATCGTATTCGGTGGCTGTGTAGAGTATTCCTAAGTATTTTACCCCGGTTTTTAATGCTGCTTGTAAAGCTAAGTGTGAGGCGATTTTAGCGTCAGTATCTATGGGTAATGCTGCGCCATGATTTTCCAAATGGGATCCTAATGCTAATACTCCTATTGCATGCACTTTTTGTGATATGATTTTACCGGAGGAGTATCTTAATTCCACCATTTTAAAAACTCCTTTTTCATATTTCTAGATTCCATATTTCATCGCCGATGTAGTGGAGGTTTTTCACAGCTTTTCCTTGAGTATTTTGAGTCATTTCATCCCCGGATATTAGACTTCGTCCGATGGCTAATGGTTTGTGATAAGTTTCATCCACTATTATTACAAAGTCTCCCTTCTGGATGTTAGGGTCTGCCTTAGTGATTCCCGGTGACATTACGTCTGCTCCTTTAGTCATGAATTTCACAGCTCCCATATCCACTACCACATATTTGGATGTTACATCAACTTCTAATGCACCTTTCAGTGTTAGGAATGGGGTGTCATCTATCATCATTATCCATGGGTTACCGTTTATTAGTATGATATCATTATTGTTTGTTTCAAGGATTTCTACTGTTGCTTTGGCTGGTATTATCTTAGAGTAGTCTCCTAGGGTTTCATGCAGTTCTTTGAGTTTTTTCTTCTTGAAATGGTATCTTTTCCTGATCTTCAATTTAAATACACACCGTAGAACTTATTATTCTTTCCAGAATCTTTCTTTTACATTTATATATAACTATTTTAACAACGGATACATTTAAATATAAATCACAACAACTTGAATTTATAGGAAAGGTGATAAATGTGAATACTCAGAAGAATGTGAATACATCGCGACCGCTGGATGTATTAGGTAAATCATTGAATTCCCAAGTTTTGATTAAACTTAAAGGCGGAGTAGAATTTAGAGGAAATCTTAAAAGTTTTGACATGCATATGAACTTAGTACTGAATGACGCCGAAGAGTTAGATGGCGGAGAAACATCTAGAAGATTAGGAATTGTACTTATAAGGGGAGATAATATAGTATACATTTCTCCTGGATAAAAAAAAATATTTCTATTTTTAAATAAATAAAAAGTAATATTCTTTTTATAATACTTTAGAATAATTAATCAAGTTTATTTGAGGAGGATAATTAAATTGAAAGGTACACCATCATTTGGTAAGCGTAATAAAAAAACCCACATTCGCTGCAGGCGTTGTGGGAAAAACTCCTACAATGCTAGGAAAAAATTCTGCGCTGCCTGTGGATTTAGAAGATCCAAGAGGATTCGAAGTTACAGTTGGCAGAATAAGAAACTTAATGGATACAGGTTGAAATAATAAAATGGATGCTAGAAATCCCATTGATGTAAGGATTATAGTGGAAGGCGCCTCCGATGTTGAGAATGTTTCCCGAGCCATGCAGAATATTGCATTAGGATCGGAGTATCACATCACTATTTCATCCATTATACCCACCACTAATCCCGAGATAGCAAAAAAAGTTGTTAAAGGCGCTGATATTCTTTTAATTGCCACTGATGTGGACGCTCCGGGAAGGGAACTTGCTGATAAATTCCAAAAAACCCTTAAAGATGAAGTGGGACATATAGAACGCATGAAACTCCCCTTTGGACATGATGTGGAATATATTAACCCTAGTATTATCCGAGATGAGATCAAAAACGCTATAATTCGAGCTGGTCTTATATCCATAACTCATATCCAGGAACTGCGAGAGAAGGAAGATGAATTATGGGAGTCTCGAAGAGAAGTTAAAAATCTTGAAAATGAATTAGAGAATATATCCTCTGAAAAACAGAGATTAATTACCCAGCTTCAGAATTCATCAGAGGAAAAGGAAGAATTCATCAATGAAATAAATGAATTGGAAGATGAATTAAAACTTTTTAAGCAGAGATATGTTGATGTAAAGAATGCATATGGAATTATGCAAAATAAAAATTTACATGAAACATTTTCACTAAATGAACTATGGAGAGAATTATTTAATGAAGATTTAGATGAAAAAGAGCATGTTTATTTCATAACTTCTGAATTTAAACCGGATAATATAATTGTTGGTCAGGGTTTTATAGCTGCGCCTTCTCGTGATGAAGCTGTGGAGTGGCTGAAAATAATTAGAACCGTCCTAATTTTTTATGATTCAAGAATTGAGGAATTAAAAGAAGAAATTAATAATGATAAATTCAGTCCTAATTTACTTAAAGAGTAAAAACTAAATTTAATTTAAATAAAATCAAATTTTTTAGATAATTATAATTGAAGAATAAGATTTATTATAATCTAATTTTTTATTTATTCACTAAAATTTTACTTTGAATCTTAATTATAATATTCAGGGAGAACTCTAAATTGCAGGATAAATGTGGTATAGTAGGTTTTTACTCCAATAACAAGAATGACACAGTCTCCAGACAAATATATTATGGTTTATACTCTTTACAACACAGAGGACAGGAATCTGCAGGTATATCCACTTATAATGGTGTGGAAATGTCCACTTATCGTGGTATGGGTTTGGTGTGTGATGTTTTTAACAATGATAACCTGGATGCACTCTGGGGAAATGTGGGTATAGGTCATGTCAGATACTCTACTACTGGTAAATCATTAATTGAAAATAGCCAACCATTCGTCAGCGAATTTGAATCCGGCACTATCGCTATAGCTCATAATGGAGATATTATTAATTCAATGGAGCTTAGAAGAGATTTAGAATGTAATGGACATGAATTCCGCTCCACAACGGATTCTGAAGTCATATGCCATCTTTTAACAATTGAATACTCCAAGAATGGAGATATGGTTGAAGCCATGCAAAAAGTCTCCAAAAAACTTATAGGTTCATACTCCCTCGTTATACTCATAAATGATGAACTCATGGTTGTTAGAGATCCAATTGGAATTAAGCCATTATCATTGGGAAAGATGGATGGCATGACGATGGTTGCTTCTGAAACCGTGGCGTTTGATGTGGTTGGTGCTGAATATGTTCGTGATGTGGATCCCGGTGAAATACTAGTCATAAATGATGAAATAAAAAGTTATCGAATGCTTCAAGATAAAAACACTCGCCGAGCACATTGCATGTTTGAATATGTTTACTTCGCCCGTCCGGATAGTACTTTGGATGGTAAAAATGTTTACGATGTGAGATTAAATATTGGAAGAGCTTTATGGCATGAATATCCTGCAGATGCTGATGTAGTTATGCCAGTGCCTGATTCAGCCATCACTGCTGCCATTGGTTATTCTCGTGAATCAGGATTACCTTATGGTGAAGGACTCATAAAAAATCGTTACATCGGCCGAACGTTTATCATGTCCACTCAAGAGGAAAGGGAAACATCAGTAAGACTTAAAATGAACCCTGTAAAATCAGAGTTGGAGGATAAACGGATAATATTAGTGGATGATAGCATTGTTAGAGGTACAACTTCTAGGGCTTTAGTTAATGTTTTAAGGCATGCTGGTGCTAAAGAAATCCATTTAAGAGTAGGATGTCCTCCTATAATATCACCATGTTATTATGGAATAGCTATGGCTACTCGAAAGGAGTTAATAGCCTTTGATAAAAATGTGGAGGAAATTCAGAAAACATTAGGCGTGGATTCTCTTGGTTATCTTAGCTTGGAATCGTTAGTTAAATGCATAGGTATAAAAAAAGGTGAATTATGCACGGGATGCCTCAATTGCGAGTATCCTACTCCGCCTCCAAAGAATATTGATGAATACGAAGCATATCGATGCTGAAAAAAATATAAACATTTAATTAAGAATTAAAAATTTTTCATAAATTTGATGGATCTTACAAATTTACTAGGTTTTTTTTTAACTAATTTTTAAAAAAATATTTAATATAAGAGGATGTTGGTGGTTTAAATAGTGGAATTATTATCTCCAGCAGGAGATTTCGCAGCTTTAAACGCGGCAATCATGAATGGAGCTGATTCGGTTTATCTTGGTATTGTTGGATTTAATCTGCGAGCTCACCACGGTAATTTCCAAGTTAAAGATTTAAAAGACGCTGTTAAACGCTGTCATGACTCTAATGTAAAGTTATACGTCTGTACCAATACTATTATGAAGGATAAAGATATTGAGAATCTGAAAAAAGTAATGCCCCATATAAAATCGGCTGATGCAGATGCAATCATCGCTTCTGATATGGGTGCTCTAAGTGTTGCCCGTGAAAATAGTGTGAAGGTTCATATGAGTGTCCAAGCAAACATATCCAATTTAGAGGCTTTAAAACTCTATAAGGAATTAGGAGTAAATAGAGCCATACTCTCCCGTGAATTATCCTTAAATGAGATTAAACTAATTAAAAATAAAAGTCCAATTGAAGTGGAGGTTTTTGTGCATGGAGCCATGTGCCTCGCTGTCTCTGGCCGGTGCTTTTTGAGTTCTTATTTCCATGATAAAAGCGCGAACTGCGGTGAATGCCTCCAACCCTGCCGACGAGAGTGGAAACTAGTACCCCAAGATGGATTAAAAACAGAAAATGAATATTTGGAAATAGATCATACACAGGAAGATGGATATCATCTTTTAAGCCCACGGGATATTTGTATGGTGGAATACCTCCCTGAATTAATTGAATCAGGAATCGATGCTTTCAAAATCGAGGGAAGATCCCGGGCAGCGGATTATGTAGCTACTGTAACCCGTGTTTATCGGGAGGCTATAGATACTTACCTTAATAGGAATTGGGGAGTAAATGAAAACTGGATAAGTGATCTTAAAAAAGTGTATAATCGTGGTTTTGACACGGGATTCTACTTTAAATCACCTTATAAAACCAGTGAATATAATCAATCCACTCATATGAAGAAAGATATCGCGTTAATTTCTAATTATTATTCACATGTATCAGCTGCGGAATTAATACTCCACGATGATTTGGATTTGGGTGATGAATTAATAATAACTGGCCCCACCACTGGATCAATTACATTAAAAGCAGAATCCATGCAAATTAATGGTGAAAATGTAGTTAAAGCCTTTAAAGGTGAAAGAGTCGCCGTCCATGTTAAAGATAAAGTACGAAGGAATGATATTGTTTATAAACGAATAAAAAAAGATGTAAGTAAATAAATGATTTTCTATTTATTCAATTTTTTTTTAAAAAATATTTTAAAATGGAAGAAGGAATAAATAACAAATCATAACATGCATTTCAGTGTTAAAATGATTATACAGGGATAGGAGATGATGGAATGGTTAAAGTCAAAGATGCCATGGAGAAAAATGTGTTAAAATTTCATATAGATGATAAGATAATCGATATTGCGCAGAGTTTAAGAGAGAATAGAGTTAGCGGAGCACCAATTGTTGATAATGATAATAAAGTAATTGGAATAATTAGTGAAGGGGATATAATGAGGCTTCTGGAGGTTCATTCACCCCGTTTAAATCTTTTATTACCATCACCATTGGATTGGATTGAATTACCTATACGCATGAAGTATGAATTTGATGAAATAGCAGAGGATATGAATAGGGCAGCTTCAGTACATATAAGTGAAATCATGACCAAAAAAGTCATCACCATAAAGGAAGATGACGATATTTCCGACGCTGCCAAGTTAATGGATACACATAGTGTTAATAGATTACCCGTCGTAGATGATGAAGCTAAATTGTTAGGCATAGTAACACGGGGTGACCTAATAAGTGCTCTGGTGAGAATTTAAATGAGTAAAACCAAGCGCATTGCCATTTATGGTAAAGGAGGGATTGGCAAATCCACCATAGTCTCCAATATAGCCGCAGCCTACGCTGAAAATCATCAAGTACTAGTTATAGGTTGTGACCCTAAGTCTGACACCACCCGCACCTTAGTGGGAAGTAGAATACCCACAATACTAGACGTGCTTAAAGAGAAAAAGGAAGCAACCGCGGATGAAATCATCTATATTGGATATAAAGAAGTGAAATGCGTGGAGAGTGGTGGACCGAAACCGGGAGTAGGATGCGCTGGACGAGGCGTTATAGTAGCCATGAATTATTTAGAAAGAATAGGCGCATTCAATGATGAATTAGACGTGATCATCTACGATGTACTAGGTGATGTGGTATGCGGTGGATTTGCAGTTCCTTTACGTGAGGATTACGCTGATGAAGTTTACATTGTAACATCCGGAGAGTACATGGCTTTATATGCAGCTAATAATATTTGTAAAGGTATACATAAACTTAAAAGCCGTTTCGGGGGAGTAATCTGTAATTGCCGTGGCATTGAAAATGAATTAGAAATCGTAAATGCATTCGCTCGTAGAATGGATAGTAAAATTATTGGAATCATCCCCCGAAGCGAATTAGTCACGAGAAGCGAAATAGAAGCTAAAACAGTTGTAGAGAAATACCCGGAATCAGAACAAGCGAATCATTATAGGGAATTAGCTGAAACTATTTACTGTAATGAGGAATTTACAATCCCTGAGCCCATGGAAATGGATGAATTCGAAGAGTTCATGATGGGAAACGCAGATTTTAGGCGTAATTTACTAAATAAAAAATAATTAATATTATTTTTATTTTTCAAAATTTTTTTCTCCATAAAATAAACTTCATTAAAAAAAATTAATTTTCTTAAATATACGGGTAAATTAAACGATTTTTTTTCCGTTAAATTGTTTAAATCATTATGAGCCGGATTTAAACTTTTTCGATATTTTCACCACATTCGGGACAAAATTTCATGTTTTCATCAACGGTTGTATTGCATTTAGGACAGGTTTTACTTTTTTTTGTTTTAAGTCTGCTTCTTATCTCAGCATTAGAAATTCCAGGACCGGGTTTATCTTTATCAGGTTTATCCTTTGAATCGGGTTCCACGATACCAATGGGATAGATTAAACCTCTTAATCGACCTCCAAATGCTAATACGTAGGTATTAACTAATATTGAAATTAGGAAAAATTCTCCAAATCTTACAAATGCGTTAGTTCCTAAAATATTTATGGGATTAAATGCTGAAGAGATTACTAAACTCAATAATTGGGCGATTATGGTGTATATCACCAAGTAAACAAGATAATTTTTCCAGCCAATGGTTTTAATCAACTTAAATATATTTTTAAAATCGAATGCAGCTGCAAAACGATCTTGATGGGCCATGTTGGCTAATCCTATGAAGAATGCAATATTGACTATAAAACCTACAATGAGCAGAATTATCGAACCCGATGGATTTGTTATTAAATTAATCGTAGTGAACTTGTGTATTGAGGTCAATATCAGTACCACCTCGATTGGAAAAAAGTATTAATATTAGGTGCTTTATCATTTCTAAACTTCTTAGTAATCCCGGCATTTGCTACTGGATACTTTTTAAGAGTAATGGTGCGTATCTCATGTTTTAAATTAAAAGAGAAGAATACTTTAAAAAAAAATCTTTCATTAAAAAAAATTATTTGAAGAGAAACTTATTTTTTTATAAAAATTTACGAGACTTGGTAAAATAATACTCTTGGTGGTATAATAAACTATTGTAGATTTCTACACCCAAATTTTAATATTCAAATTAAATCCTCTAAATAATTCACTTTTAAACCCAATTTTTCTAAGGCATTAATAATGGAATTCTTTGAATCTATGTATTCTTTGAAGAATAAAAGATGAGATTCACATTTACAATCTGAACATCCAAAATTTTTGGCTCCGACTCCCATTTCGGCTATTTCAGATGCTATTGTACACTCCCATTTAAAGTTACCAATTGTGAAGAGGACGTCTTTGATTTCAGCATTTTCACATGCTAAAAGATAATCAATATGCCAATACAATTTTTTATCATCTCTAAGATGTCTTCTAATACGGGTTTCCAGGGAATTAAGTGCTGAGCCAACGTATACATAGTATCCGTTCTTGAAACTTTTTTCACCTAGTTTACCTATAGTAACTCTAGAATCTTGTTTTAAGTGGATTAATAGGCAATATGTACCTTTTAATGGCTTTTTATTTGACATCACCATTCCTTTCCCTTAAATTAAAAAATAAAATTAAAATTTTTTGAGATATAATTTTAATTATAAGTTATGTGTATATGAAATTTTTAATAATAAAGTAAAAAATTTAGAGATTAGTAAGGGTGAAAAATTTTATGGAATACTCTTTCATTGTTGAAGGCCATCCGAATATCACTTCAAAGCATAGAACTACTTTTGAAGTTACCATGGATGAGGATATAGGGTTAAGAGCTGATTGTATTATTGGGGTTTCATCACCTTGTAAACTAAAAGATTTACCCCGTGAATTATTAGATGCTATAAGGAGTGAGGATACTCTTATTAGAATTCAGCTTGAGACTGATAATGCTGTTGATATGATTAAGGGTTATGGGCATCCGTCGTTAACTTTGGATCATCCCTCGGATATGGTTTGCAGAAAAAGTGATTTTACTTGCGGCAGGACGTTGATGATACGTGCGGATAAAGCTGCTTGTGATCTTAAACGGGAGTTAGTAGGGGATTTGAGATCGGGTAAAACTCTTAAGGTAACGATAATAGTTGAATAAAAGTAGATTTTATAAAAAAAAGAGTGGGATGCAGGGGACGGGATTCGAACCCGCGAAGGGCTACCCCACTAGGCCCTCAACCTAGCGCCTTTGACCGCTCGACCACCCCTGCTAAAAAAAATTTAATCTAAAAATAATATTTTAATGAATTTAGCGTTAAGTATACAGTCATTTTTAGTTTTCCATATTTAAATCTTATCCCTTTAAATTATAAAATGATTTTAATTTAAATAAATATGAAAATTAAAAATTAGATAATCCCCAAATTTTTAGGGGAGAGACTTCTCATGGATGCTGTGAAAAAAACTGATGGTGGAGTGCTAGTGGATATAGATGTCTCACCTAATTCGAAGAAGTTTGAAATTTCTGGTTATAATGAGTGGAGGGGTGAGATTGAAGTGAGAATCACGTCGGTTCCTCAGAAAGGTAAAGCTAATAAGGAAATTATAAAAGAATTTTCTAAGTTAACTAAATCACTGGTTGAAATTATCTCGGGTCTTAAAAGTCGGCATAAGACTTTGAAAATTTATGATATATCTAAATCTGAGTTTTTAGAAGTTATTAAGGGGGAAATAAGGTAATAATAAATAAAATTAGAGTTATTTTTTTTATTAATAAGTCAAAAGTATTTTATAAACGTCAACACATCATCTAACAATAGAGTATTGGTTTTTTGTAGACTCCATAAAATTTTTTTAGCTTATAGTATTACTGAGTATGGGTTTAGTGTTGAATAAAAAAATTTATGAAAATCGCTTGATTTCGTGTCTTGAATTATTGAATTATGGTTTGGTAATCCTTATTTATGATCGTTAAGTGTATCTTAGCGGCACATTAGGAATTTGTAAATGAGTGGTTTTATTATTGTAACTTATTAAAGTATTAATAATAGCAATAGCAAAAAAATTTAAAGTTATAAATTTTTTTATTTTTATCTCAAAAATAAGTCCTTCAAATTATCCGGTGAGTATAATAATTCAGCTTCATTTATAGCCTTAAAATCATCATCTTTGACATAATGGAGTGTTTTGTTAATTACTTGAAGAGTGGAATTTATTAATAAACTGGGTAAACTAACTCTAACTACACCGTATTGTCTTAAATCATTAACGGAGAATTTTTCAATGTTATAGGGCATTCCAGCTGCAATACTTATGGGGCCTTTAACTTTTCTTGTAATTTGTTCAACTTCATCCTTAGTTTCCACATAGATTATAAATGCTATATCCGCCCCTGCATTTAGATACTTATTAGCACGTTTTATGGCAATCTTTAGACCTTCACTTCTATTTTCGGCTGTTTTTAAGGCGTCTGTTCGACTGTTGATTATGAAATCAGGATTTTTTTCCATTTCAGCTGTTCCACTGCGGATATTATTTTTTGAATCATTAAATCATCATCCACCACTGATACAGTATTTTTATCTCTGGGATTTGATCCTCTAAGTTAAGACCAGCTACTCCTGCATCCATAAATCTTTTCCCTGTTTCAGTTACTGCTTCAGGACCGCCATATCCATCTTCAGCATCCGCCATAATGGGAATATTCACTGATTCTACAATTCTACGCGTCCATTCAATATTTTCATCTAGAGCGACGTTAATCTCCTTTTTATAACCAGCTGCAATTGAAAAACTGTAACCTGAACATTGAACAGCTTTAAATCCTGTATTTTCAATTAATTTAGCGCTTATGGGGTTATAAGCATCGGGCATAACTAATGTTTCATCAGAATTTAAGAGTTTTTTAAGATTTTTGCTTTTATCCATACTTATTATTCCATTTAAATTTCTTTTATATATAAAAAAAAGGAAATCCTCAATCTAATTCAATAAATTAAAAAAAAGAGTATGATTCAGGGGATTTTTTAGTTTAAGGTTAATTTATTAATGAATTCTTTGTTTGCTATGTACCATTCAATTGTTTCACGCATAGCATCTTCAAAACTCCATTGTGGTTTCCATCCGAGTTCTCTGATTTTGGATGAGTCTAATGAGTAACGGCGATCATGTCCTAATCGGTCATCCACATATTTTATCAGACTTTCAGATTTGCCTAGGATTTCTAATATTAGTTGGGTTATTTCTAAGTTGGTTTTTTCGTTTCCACCGCCAATATTGTAAACTTCTCCTAATTTTCCATTGTTTAATACAACATCTATACCGAGAGAGTTGTCTAACACATATATCCAATCTCTAATATTCTGACCGTCACCGTATACGGGTAGTGATTTATCATTCATAGCATTCATTATGAATAGTGGGATTAATTTTTCAGGATATTGATAGGGTCCGAAGTTATTACTGCTTCGGGTAATAAGAACTGGTATATCATAGGTCTTGTAATAGGCTTTTACTAGTACATCTGCTCCGGCTTTACTTGCTGAGTAGGGGCTGCTGGGATCAATATTGCTGTTCTCAGTGAAAGATCCATTATCTATACTACCATATACCTCATCCGTGGAGATTTGGAGATACTTCTCTACATCATACTTCCTCGCGTATTCTAGGAGATTATAAGTGCCCAGTACATCTGTTTTAACAAAAATGCTAGGGTCTTCTATTGATCTATCAACATGCGTTTCTGCGGCAAAATTCACTACTAAATCACAGTCTTTCATAGCAATCTTAACATCATCTTCGTTTCCGATATCTCCTTTTATAAACTGGATTTCACCAAGTATTTCCTTTAGATTAGCCTTATTCCCAGCGTAGGTGAGTTTATCTAGAACTGTAATTTCATAATCATAATTATTATAGATGTAATGAGTGAAATTAGACCCAATGAATCCGGCTCCACCTGTTATTAAGATCTTCATAGTATCAATCACCTTTATTTAACAATTTAAATAAATTTATCCTATTTTGTTTTTATCCATGGCTTTTACCTGGCGTTAATAACCAATCATATGGAATTTCCTTGGTATCTGCAGGTAACCGGTATTCATCAGGCTCATCGTAATTGTAAGGTAAAGTGGGTACACTTATAAAGTAAGCTGTTTCTGTGCCAATACCCTTGAAACCGTGATATACAAATGGGGGAACGCTGATGAGCATTGGATTTTTCTCACCCACGAAGAATTCATTCAATTCCTTGTAGGTAGGTGAATCCTCCCGAGCATCGTACAGGGCAACCTTCATCATACCATGAATACATGTAAAATTATCGGTTTGTTTTTTATGCATATGCCAAGCCTTAACTACTTCAGGATAAGCTGTGGTAACGTAAACTTGCCCGAAATCATTATAAATTTCATCATCATTGCGTAATATTTCCATTAGCCAACCCCTTTCATCCGCTATGACTCTGAGTTTTTTTGTTTTTACACCATCTATCATTAAAAAAGCCCACCTTTAATATTTGATTCTACAAAATTTTATATAATTCTATACTTATTAAAACATTATCCAATGATAAACGTTACATTTTATGGGGTGTATTTTTTCAGGGATGAATAATAATAAATATTTTATTTTTAGTAAATGAACTTAAGTTTTATAACCAAAAGTTAAGTAATAAAAATAAATTTTAAAGAATTAAAAAAAAAGATATGGATGATGAAAAATATGAAGGGATTAATTTTATCTGGAGGGCATGGAACCCGGCTGCGGCCTTTAACTCACACCGGCCCTAAACAACTTATTCCAATTGCAAACAAGCCAGTATTATTCTACGCGATAGATGATCTTAAAGAAGCTGGGGTAACTGATATAGGCCTTATATTAGGAACTAACATGCCAGAGAAGGTTATGGAAGCGGTGGGTGATGGTTCAAAGTTTGGAGTGAAGATTACATATATTATGCAGGGTGAACCTAAAGGATTAGCTCATGCTGTAATGGTAGCTAGGGATTTCATTGCTGATGATTCATTTATCATGTATTTAGGGGATAATATACTTAAATCTGGTATAAATGAATTTGTGGAAGGCTTTCAGGATTCAAATTACCAGGCCCGTATATTACTCCAGCAAGTGATAAATCCCCAGCAATTCGGTGTGGCTGAATTAAATGGGAAGGGGCATGTGTTAAATTTAGTGGAGAAACCCCGAAAGCCTAAAAGTGACTTGGCATTAGTGGGTATTTATCTTTTCAAATCATCCATATTTGAAGCTATAAGTAATATTAAACCATCTTGGAGGGGTGAGTTGGAGATCACTGATGCTATTCAGGAACTTTTAAACTCCGAACTTAAAGTGGATTCTCATATAGTCAAAGGTTGGTGGAAGGATACAGGCAAACCAGAAGATGTTTTAGATGCTAATCACCTTATATTAGATGTTTTAAAACCATTAAATGAGGGTGAAATTGAGGATGGAGCTAAAATCAGTGGACGGGTCTCTATAGGTAAAGGCACTCTGGTTAAAGAGAATAGTGTAATCCGTGGGCCGGTGATTATTGGAGAAAACTGTGAAATAGACGCTTATATTGGACCATACACTTCTATAGGTGAAAATAGTAGAATAACTGGTGGAGAAATAGAATCTTCTATAGTAGTGGGAGATGCGGTTATTCAATGTGATGAAAGGATAGTGGATAGTCTTATAGGTAATCATTGTCATATTGTTTCAGGGGAGAATAATCTTCCTAAGGGTCGTCGATTTGTTATAGGCGAAAATTCTTTAATAAATCTGTAAAAAATTTCATCGAATTAAATCTACACTTCTTTTTCAATTGGAAATTGGGAAAATAGTTATATGTAAAAAATGCTTATAATTAATAGAATAAAAATATAATTTAAGCTCAAATAAAAAGAGTTGGAGTAATAAATTAGGTAATTTTATATTTTAAACAAATTAATAAATTTTTTTAGTTAACTCGTGATAGATTATGAATTAAAAAATTTTTTAAATTAATTATACATTTTATAATAAAATTTGATTAAATTATGGGACTTACAGTAGGTGAATATTGATATGAAAGCTGTTATACCTGCCGCTGGCCTGGGTACTAGATTCTTGCCAGCTACTAAAGCGCAACCCAAAGAAATGTTACCTGTTTTTAACAAACCTACCATACAATATGTTGTTGAGGAGGCTGTCGCCTCTGGAATTGATGATATATTGATTATAACGGGTAAGGGAAAGAGATCAATTGAGGATCATTTTGACCGTTCATTTGAACTGGAATACTTCCTCCGGAACTCTGGAAAGATGGATCGTTTATCAGAAATTGAAGCCATCTCTGATATGGCGGATATTTATTATGTGAGACAGAAAATGCAGAGAGGATTAGGAGATGCAATATCATGTGCTAAAAAGCATATTGATGGGGATCCCTTCGCAGTACTTTTAGGTGATACGATAACTCAATCTAATATTCCCTGCACTAAACAACTTCTCGAAACTTTTTATAAGTATCAATCATCTACAATCGCTATAGAGAGGGTTCCAGATGAGAGGATAGAGAGGTATGGTATAATTAAAGGCACGGAAATCTCTGAATCCGTTTATAGAATTGAGGATATGGTGGAAAAACCCACTTTGAAGGAGGCACCTTCGAATTTAGCTATAACGGGTAGATATATACTTGTCCCTGAAATTTTTGATCATATTGAAGATATCCCTCCAGGAGTGGGTGGAGAGATTCAACTTACTGATGCAATGAGGTTAATGGATGAAATGTATGGTTACGTGTTAGATGGTAAAGTTTATGACATTGGTAACACGGTGGAATGGCTTAAAAGTTCAATAGAAATAGCCCTTAAAGATGAAAGCGTGAACTATGAGTTAAGGCAATATTTAAAAGAACTTTTAATGGATTAAAAAAATAAATGAATTCCATTAATTACTTGTAAATTTAATTTTATAGAGGTAAATTTTGGAATCAGAGTTTAATAAAATTTAATTTTTAATTACAATCAAATTTTAATTTTCCTAATTTTTTAGTTCATAACTAAATTTATATAAATATCATCAGTGAATAAAATTATAAATAAAAATAAAATTTTTGTTGATAAAAATTTAAAATAATAGTATTATTAGGAAATAGTGATTTAATGAAGATTTCAATTGTCATTCCAGCCCTTAACGAAGAAGACATAGTGGGTAAAACAGTTAAATCTGTGCCAATAGATGAATTAAAAGAGAAAGGACTTGAAACTGAAATAATTGTAGTGAATAACGCATCAACAGATAACACGGCAGAGGAGGCTAGTGAAGCTGGTGCAAGAGTTGTGTATGAGGAGAAGAGAGGATATGGTAATGCTTATTTAAGGGGATTTAAGGAAGCTCAGGGTGAGGTAATTGTAATGGGAGATGCAGACGGAACTTATCCTCTTAATACAACTTATGAATTCATCCAACCTATATTAAAGGGCGAAGCTGATTTTGTAATGGGATCCAGACTTAAAGGAGATATAAAGAAAGGAGCCATGCCACCTCTTCATAGGTACATCGGAAATCCCTTTCTTACTTGGATGTTAAATTCACTATTCTCAACGGGAATATCCGATGCTCATTGTGGTATGAGGGCTATTAAAAAAGAAGCACTAAATAAATTAAAATTACGTAGTGGTGGGATGGAATTCGCATCAGAAATGGTTATTGAAGCATCTCGGGAAAACCTTAAAATAACTGAAATCCCAATCACTTACTATCCCCGCGGAGGCGAATCAAAACTCAGCTCTTTTGCAGATGGATGGAGGCATTTAAGATTCATGATGCTCTACCGACCTACACCCTTCTTATTGGTGCCGGGATTGGTAGTATTACTTTTAGGTATAACCTTAATGATCGGAGTATCATTACTGAGACAATCCAGATGGAATTCAATGATATTGGGCAGTCTACTACTAATAGTTGGATACCAAATGCTCCTTGCATGGATTCACTTCGGGGCTTTCGGAGAGTCTTATGGGGTCTCTCATACTTCTAAAACGATTAAAAAGTTCATGAGTTACCACTCCCTAGGAAGGGAACTGCTTCTGGGATTGATACTACTACTTGCTGGAGTAGCTGTGGGAGTTAATGTTCTTTTAGCTTGGAGTGCGGCTGGGTTTGGAGGATTATACTTAACTTGGAGTGCAATAATGGCTCTGGTACTATGTATATTGGGAATCCAAACTATTTTCTCCGGGATATTCTTGAGTTTGATGCTCTTGAATAATAATTATAAATAATTAAAAATAAAATTTTTTTTGAGGGATTTCCTGAATGAAGATAGCTTATGTTTACGATGCAGTTTACCCCTGGGTTAAGGGAGGAGCTGAAAGAAGGATTTATGAATTGGCGAGAAGGTTAATTCAAAATGGTCATGAAGTTCACTGGTATGGTGTAGGTTGGTGGTGGCCTGAAGAAGGTCAAAATGATATTGAAATGGATGGTATCAAACTGCATGGGGTTTGTGGACCTGTTGAACTTTATAATGGTGATAGAAGATCTATTAAAGAAGCTATTTATTATGCATTGAAGCTTTACCCAAAATTGAGGGGTGAAAATTTTGACATCATTGATTGTCAGGGATTTCCTTTCTTTTCATGCTTCACATCTAAAACTTATTCATTATTCCGTAAATCATTTCTAGTAATAACTTTACATGAAGTTTGGAATCAATATTGGTACGAATATTTGGGAAGTATTGGTATATTCGGTAAACTATTAGAGAATTTAATGGTTAATTTAACAGATAATATTATTTCTGTATCCAGTACAACTAAGAATGAACTTCATAAAATTAAGCCAGCTGAAAAGTCAGTGATTATTCCCAATGGCATTGACTTTAAAGAAATAACTGGAACAAGTCCTTCAATTAAAAAATCAGATGTTATATTTGCAGGGAGACTTATAAAAGAGAAAAATACGGATTTACTCCTTAAAGCACTGGTTCAAGTAAAAAAAAGTCTTCCTGATATTAAATGTTTTATCATTGGAGATGGTCCTGAAAAAAATAATCTGGAAATTTTAAGGGATGATCTAAATCTTAACGGGAATGTGAAATTTCTGGGTTTTTTAGAGGATCAAAGTTTAATATCCCATTTAAAGTCTTCAATGGTCTTTGCACTACCTTCGACTCGTGAAGGATTTGGTATGGTTGTTTTAGAGGCTAATGCTTGCGGTTTACCTGTAGTAGTGATTGATCATCCTATGAATGCATCAATAGATCTTATAAAAGATAATATAAATGGCTTTATCGCTGAATTTTCGGAGAATTCCCTGGCAGATAAAATATTAGAGGGTATAAATGGAAAGAATATGATGAAGGATTCTTGTATAGATTTTGCTAGAGGATATGATTGGGATGAGATAGTGAGGGATCTAGAGGATTTTTACCTAAAGGTGTTAAATTCCAACTAGATTCATATTATAATTTTTTTATATGGTTAAATTTGAGATTAAGCTTTTATTATTTAGGGGACGGATGATGAATGAAAATAGTACAGACGCCTGTAAGGTTTTATCCATTCATAGGTGGTGTGGAAAATTATGTGTATTATCTTTCCAAGGAATTAGTTAAACGGGGATATCAGATAAAGGTTATATGCGCTAATGAGCCTCAATCAATAAATAAAGATAATATTGAGGGAATACAGGTTAAAAGATTATCTTATCTGGGTAGAATCGCTAACACTAATATCACTCCTGAACTTCCTATAATATTATCCCTGGAAGATTATGATATTATTCATACTCATATTCCCACCCCGTGGAGTGCTGATTGGAGTGCTATATCATCAAAAATTAAAAATAAACCTTTAGTGGTTACTTATCATAATGATATAATTGGTGATGGTATTTCTAATTACATTGCTCGCTTTTATAACTATACCTTCCTTAAATTATTACTTAAACGGGCGGATAAGATCATTATAACTCAACCCAGTTATCTTAGGTCATCTGCTTATTTAAGGGACTATCAGGATAAGATTGAAGTAATTCCTAATGGTGTTGATGTAGATAAATTCCAGCCAAAAAAAACCTTAAATAATGAGAATGACTATAATATTTTTTTCTTGAGTCTTTTAGATGAATTTCACCTTTATAAAGGATTAGACTATTTATTAAAATCGCTTCAAACAGTTAAAAAAGAAATACCTAATCTAAAACTGATAGTGGGTGGTAAAGGCGTTTTAGTCGATTACTATAAGAAAATAGCTGTTTCAATGGGATTAGGGGATAACGTGGAGTTTACAGGTTTTATATCTGACGAAGATATAGTTGAGTATTATAATCAAGCAAATGTTTTTGTGCTACCCTCCATCTCCTCTTTACAAGAGGGGTTTGGGATAGTGGCATTGGAGGCGTTATCTTGCCAGACACCTGTTATTACCACTGATATTGTAGGGGTGGCGGAGGATCTAATTGAAGTTAATAGTGGATTAGTAGTACCTGCTAAAGATTCTGTTAAACTTGCAGAAGCAATAATTACTATACTTAAGGATAAAAAATTACAAATAGAGATGGGTAAACGCGGAAGAGAACTGGTAATGGAAAAATACACTTGGAAGAGAGTGGCTAGTAGCATGGAAAAACTATATAAGATTATATTCTCAAACTAACTTTAAATTATATGTACTAATTTTTGAGATGTTAATATTTAGAGATTATCGAAATAAGCTATCAATACTATGTTCAAATATTTGAACAATTCCAAAATGTAGTTATATGGCATTAAATACTTGGAGAATACGTTAAAAAATGTTGGAAATAAATAAATTTAAGATTAGTGACTGGATATTATTAGTAATACTCTTGCTTTTCCTTACGGATCTATCCATCATTTTCAATATACCTATTCTGCGACCAGCGTTATCTTTTCTATTTTTCACTTTCATCCCAGGAATCTTGATTCTCCAGATATTAAGGTTAAATAAGATAGATTTACTCAAAAAAATTGTTTTAGGAGTGGGATTGAGTATATCTTTCCTAATGATCATTGGCATCATTTTAAACACTTTATATCCAATCTTAACCATGCCATTATCCTTAAATCCAGTTTTAATCACCTTAAACATTTTTATAATCTTATTATCAGCAACTGCTCATCAGCATAACAGTAAAACTCTTAACTTTAAGGATATTATTAACTATAAATCCTCTTTGAAGGGTAAATTATTATCCCCAATATTTTTTCCTTTTTTATTTCCATTATTAACTGTTCTGGGAACTTATTTGATGAATATCAGCCAGAATAATATTTTACTTTTAATTATGCTTCTTTCAATACCTTTATATCTTATTGCAGTGATTTATAATAGGGATAGGATTCATCCTGTAACGTATCCCCTGGCATTGTGGCTTATTGGTTTAAGCATACTCTTAATGTATGGTTTAACCTCTTACCATATTACAGGTATTGACGTACATTTAGAGTATTACTGCTTCCAACTCACTCAACTTACTTCACATTGGGATTTAAACGCTTTTTATAATGCATTCAACGCATGTTTAAGCATAACTATACTCCCTCAAATTTATCAGGTTCTCTCCGGGTTGAATGGAGAGTATGTTTTTAAATTATTCATGGCGATCATAGGCTCTGTAACTCCGCTAATAATTTATTCAGTGGCAAGGAGATACCTTGATAGAAAATATGCATTTTTAGGTGCACTTCTATTTATTTTCCAGTTATTCTTCATTAATTTATTAGGCGCAGTTAGACAGGAAATAGCTACAGTTTTCTTTTTCTTAACAGTTCTCCTGGTTTTTGAATTTGAAATGAATAAATGGACTCGGAAACTACTTATAATTTTATTCTTATTCGCTACATTAATTTCACATTACTCTACAGCTTATGTCGCTTTTATACTCGTTCTACCCATTCTATTATGGCCATTCTTCGATAAATTAATCAGGGAGAGAAGATTGCAATTCACCAACTTTGATGTAATCCTTATTTCCTTAGTAATTATAATGATCTGGTACGTTTTAGTTGCTAAAGTACAGTTTGCAAGCGGTGCCCAGGCAGTAACTCAGACAATCCAAACGACTGCCGGTGGTGTAGGACAATCAGCTTTGATATCTACTAGGGGAGCTTATGTATTAGGTGTTCTGGGGGTAGTGCTTAAATCTCTCCCAAACACTGTAAGTGTTATTGCGAATGATTTAATATTCGCAACCATACTGGTGGGTTTACTTGGCATTATGAGGAAATTCCGTTATTATCATGAAAAGTTTAAGATGCAATTTCTTATAGGAATAGGAATATCCATCGTATTAATGGTTTTATTTGTTGTTCTGCCTTATATTTCCATAGCCTATGATGCGGTTAGGTTATTTTTCCAGTTAATCATATTTTTAGCACCAGTCTTTGTTATAGGTGGGATAGTAATAGCTAGAGTTATTAAAAAACCGAAATGGGATGTTTACATTCTCTTAATATTATTATTATTTTTGTTTTCATGCAGCACTTACTTGCAGTATAGTTTATTAGGTGTACCATATTCACCTGATTTCGAGAATAATAGTATCGTACGACAGGAGACTTTTATTTATAATAGTGAATTAGTATCGGCTCAGTGGCTGAATCAGAATAGAATAGATAATCTAACAATATATTCTGATGAAAATGCGGTTCCGCGGTTTTCAACAGCGTATGGTACACATGTTGGTAATTTCAGTATAAATAGTACTTTATTTGAATGGAATAAAACTATAGATCATGGTTACATTTACTTAGGTTATGTTAACGTAAATAATCATGAAGTTATTGAAGTAGGTAATGACATTAATCGAATGAGTATTGTACCTTACTCTTATCTATTCACGGGTAAGAGTAGAGTTTACGATAATGGGGGAAGCCAAATATGGTGGTAGATGGTAAAACTAAAATATTATTCGTTCATCATACGGCCATGTGGTTTCGAAGGCCATTTTTTCATGATTTAAGTAAATTTTATGATGTTGAATTCATATTCACTAATGTAGAAAGTTATAATAAAACATATGACACACAATTTTCTCAAAGTAATATACCTGGAATGGATGATTTAAATTATAGGGTGATTAATAAAAGGTTGGGTATAGCTTGGGGAGCAATACGAAGAGCTATGGGGGAGTATGACATATTTCTTGGGGGTAGTTGGGATACACTTACTGATGTGATAGAAACCCTATTATATTTCTTTATTGTAAAGCTTAAAAGGCGTCCATTCATTTTATGGAGGGAGGATTGGGATTGGAATGTTCAATCATCTAAAAGAAGAATGGTTAAATTTTTAGCAGGTTTTTTGAGTAGAAATGTTGATGCAATTCTAGTTCCTGGCAGTAAAAATGAGGAATTTTTCACTTTACTCGGAGTTTCGCCGGAGAAAATATTTATAATGCCCAATGTGAGTAATTTAACCTTTAAAGAAGAGGATTACAATAATCAGATTAAGATACGCCAGATGATGGGTTTGAATGATGAAAAAGTTATATTATTTGTAGGACGACTCATTAATCTTAAGGGAGTACAATTTCTTCTTAATGCATTTTCAAAACTCCGGAAGAAAATGGATAATATAGTATTGGTTATTGTAGGGGATGGATCATGTCACGAAGAATTGGAAAACTTATCCATGAATCTACAAGTGGATGATAAAGTTCATTTCAGGGGTAATGTGGATAATGAACTGCTAGGCGGATATTACCTACTCTGCAATGTCTCCGTGGTACCTTCAATCACCACTCATCATGCCGATGCCAGTCCACTAGTGGTTAATGAGGCCATGTACTTCGCGAAGCCTGTGGTTACCAGCGATGCCGTGGGAAACACTTTCATGATCCAAAATGGTGTGAATGGGTATGTAGTGCCTGAGAGAAATCCAGAAGCTCTTTGTAATGCATTATATAGAATATTATCCGACGTTGAACTTGAAAAGAAAATGGGTGAGGCTTCAAAAAAAATTATTAATGAAGGATTCACTTATCAAAATATGATAAATGGTTTTAATCAAGCAGTAAATTACTTAAATTTAAATAAGGCATCAACAAAATAGGTTTATTTTTGAATAAGACTTAAAGTTTATTTTATCTTTTCATTATAACCATTAAGTATATTTTAATTATCTGGATTAAATATAAGGGTAGATACCAGTAGTAATGAGGATTATGTGCTTTGAGAAATGTTAGATTTGATTTTATATCCATTAATGCTCTCTTGATGGAATCTGAACTCCTCTTTTTCCTCGATACTCCTTCTTTATGCCATATATGACTATTTAAAACTATAATTGTATTGTAACCCTGTTCTTTAAGGAGTATTGCTAAGTCAATATCTTCACAACCAAAGAAGAGTTTTTCATTCAAAAATTTAATAGGCGCATCCCCTATTTTCATCATCAACGCCGCTCCGGAAACCCAATCACATTCAATAATATTCCCTGAATAATCTTCAGGATTACTCATATCTATCAAATCATAATATCCTGGATATCTGGAGATATCAACTATTCCACCTAAATTAGCCACCACATCATTCCGCCCATTACATTCATAATAATATATAATAGGACCTAAAATGCCAATATTCACATCTTCTTCAGCTGACTGGATCATTTTAGTTAAAAAATCAGAGTTAACTACGGTATCATTATTCAACAATAATACATAGTCAGGATTGAGATTTTGGAGAGCATATTTTATGGCAATATTATTTCCTTTAGCGAAGCCATAATTCTCATCATTTTTTATAAGGGTGAGTAGCCGATTCGATGGCAAATCCAAATCTTCTACAATTTCTGTATTAGATTCTGACTCTTCTTTGTTGAGTAGTTTGATTTTAATTGGTTTATTATTTCTTTGATATTGGAAAAATGGGGATTGTACTATTATTTCACCTTGACAATATTCCCTTATCTTCTGGATGGAATGATCCTCAGAGTGATTATCCACTACTATCACTTTAAAATTGGGATAACTAATCTGAAAGATGGATTCCAGACATTCTAGGGTGTCAGGCCAGCCATTCCAGTTTAGAATTATAATTGCCACCAAAGGATTCATAAGTATTAATCCTCCCAAAATTTAGATTATTAATTATAAATTTGTGATTTATTTAAAATTGTTATTTTCTTTTTTTTTAATTTCAGGATTTAGCCATAATTAATAAAAAATATACTTTTAAAAATTTTTAAATAAGATTTCATAAGCATATCGAAGTATTCACTTGTATTAACATTATTTTTACCTATTAAACTTCCTATGAGAACAAATAGTCCCTCTTTAAGGAGTATTAGGAGGAATAAAAATTTATGAGTAGAACTTCCATAGCGTGTCACATAATCCGCTGTATTTTTAGTGCTTAAGGTAGTCATCTCTGGAAGAACGGATTTTCTGGTGATTGATCGACCTCTTTTATGGTATACTATTGCTTTGGGAGCATAAATAGCCTTCCAATCATTATTATAGGCCCTCCATGATAAATCAGCATCTTCACCCAGAGTAACATAACTCGTGTCTAGAAGACCAATCTCTAGAAGCATTTCTTTATTGTAAAGTGCTGCTGCTGCCATGGCACCCATAACCTCCTTATGTTGATCATACTGGCCATGATCCACTTCTCCATGACCCCTATCTACTATTCTTCCCCAGCTAAGCACATGTCCAGTTGAATCAATAATATGGGGATTGTAAGCGTTTAATAGTTTTGCACCAACAATTCCTGTCTTATCATAAGTTTCAGTAGCTATCACCATTTCATCAAGGAATCTTGGATCAACTATAGTGTCATTATTTAAAAGTAAAATATGTGAGGGGTTTAAATTTTTAAGAGCGAATCGTATTCCTATATTATTTCCCTCGGCGAATCCATAATTCTCATCATTTTTGAGGAGTATAAGTTTTCGACTCAGCAAATTTGAATCGTCTCTTTTATGAAGATAGTTATGTGTTTCTTGATTAGAGAATTCGATTAATTTTATTGGTTTGTTTTTATTCATGTAATTGAAGAACTTTGATTTTACTTCTAATTTACCTTTACAGTATTCTCTTATTTTTTGGATTGATCCATCCTCGGAGTGATTGTCTACTAATATAACTTCAAAGTTAGTGTAATTTATTTGGTAAAGGGATTCCAGGCATTCTATAGTATCTTTCCAGCCGTTCCAGTTCAATATAATGATTGTAATTAGGGGATTCATATTTTTAATTCACATAATTTAAGTTACAATATTCTTAATGTATTAAAAAAAATTTGTTAAAGAGAAAGTTTATTCTGTGATTTGATTTTAGAATCTATTACATGATTCAAGTGCCATAGTAATCTGCTTCCAGCTTGTTCCAACGTCCAAAATTCTTGAACGGTTTTTATTGAATTTTTAGACATTGTATATCTTTTAAACTCTTTTAAAAGGAGTTCTCTAGTAGCTTCGGCAAATAGAGTTTCGTCACGTTCCGTGTGCAACCCTGTTTTCCTGTGAACCACGGTTTCTCTTACACCACCTTCTTTAACAGCCACTACTGGTGTACCGCAACTCATAGCCTCCAGAGGGACTAAACCAAATGGTTCCATGTAAGGAGCATAGAGGACTAATTTAGCCTTATTATAAAGCAAAACCAATTCATCATCATTAATAAGTTCCAATATCTCTAGTTCTACTTTTAAATGTGAAGATAATTGTTCCAAATGGGCTTTCCATTCTGGTTCAGAATAATTTGAAACTATGACTAGTTTGGGGCGTATATTAGGCTCAATCAATGCAAGGGATCTGATCATGAAATCATAACCTTTAGAAGGTCTGCAACTACCCACGGAAAGTACGAATTCCTCTTCAGGGACTTCATATGGTCGGAATAATTTGGTGTCAATCCCAAGATAGGATACAAAGGAATTAACACCGTAAACACGTAATATGGATTCTCTGGTGAAGTATGAATTAGTTAAAATGTAATTAGCATATGATATATTTTGTTTATCTATTTTTAGATCCACGTTATCTGAATAATCATAAATCATTCTCTTTACAGGATTCTGTTGTTTTTTACGTTGGGATACAACTTCTAGGATAGCTTCATTACGAGGTGGTTGTGGACAGTAATAAATCATGGGTTTTGTAACATATTTAAGGAAAAATGGTGACATAGTGTACTGATCCTGTTCACTTAATACTACATCATAATCTCCCGAATTTATTATTTTAGCTATCTTTTCCTCAGTTCTTTCCAAGTCCCATAAGGATATTGATTTTAATTGAGGTGGCAAATATTTGACGGTGGAATATATGGATCCTTTGATGGTTTGTTCCACGGGGAAGATTTTTAAACTATTTGCCACATCTTTAAGGGGTAAAAAATCTTCGTTAGCTGTGATTGGAACTAGAACATCTACGATATGTCCTTCCTTATTCAGGTAATCTACAAAACCATGTAAGGCTCTTTTAGCTCCTCCACTGGGTAAATTATGGAAAACAGCGATTTTCATTAGATATTCAACTCTAAAATAATTATTTTTAATATTATCTTATTTATTTATAGGAATTATTTAAATTTTAGATTCTGAGTCCATCAATTGTTCCTGTAAATAAAGATTTAAACATAGGCCAATCCCTGCGGTATATTAATTGATACCCTGATTCTATTAGAACTTCCTTTAAATAATAGGATAAAAATTTATGATAAACCGTTTTACTAGCATGTTTTCTCACGAAGTAAAGCCGGTTCCGATTATGATAATAGGTTTTAAAATAATTTTTACTTGAAGCGCCATATTTATGCCATATTTTAGATTTAAATGTATAAACGGATTTATAATCTGCCTCTCGTCCATTGAAGCACCAATCCACATCTTCCCAGTACATGAAATAATTAGTATCCATGAGACCTATTTCTTCTATTACACTTGCCTTAACTAATAAACAGACTCCACCTACATAATCTAATTCCATTAACTGATCTAAATTTCCATTATCCTCCTGATTAAAACCTATTTCATGTGATTCACCGCGCTGGAAATCTATATTACCCCCACCAGCTGCTTGAATCCTGTTACTTTTATCATAATAATAAGTTTTAGGGCCAACAAAACCTATTTTTTCTTCAGATTCTGCCGTTACTATCAGTTCATTTAGGAATTCAGGGTCTACTACAGTGTCATTATTTAAAAGTAGAATATAATCGGATTTAAGATTTTTAAGAGCGAATCGTATACCGATATTATTGCCCTCAGCGAATCCATAATTACCATCATTCTCAATGAGAAAAAGTTTACGATACTGTGGATTTAGATTCTTTTTTTGATTGGATTCTTTTTCAGACTCTTGATTAGTGTATTCGATTAATTTAATAGGTTTATTCCAAGTTTGATACTGGAAGAATTCTGATTGCACTTTTATTCTTCCATTACAATAATCCTTTATTTTTTGGAGTGATTGGTCTTGAGAATTATTGTCCACAATTATAACATTATAGTCAGTGTAGGTGATTTGATAGATGGATTCCAAGCATTCTAGTGTATCTCGCCAATTATTCCAATTCAAAATGATAATGGAAACTAAAGGGATCATGATAATCAGAATTATTATTATTTCTTTTTTTGGGGAAAAATTTGAGTATTTTTTAAGGTTAATTTTTTTATGAACTTGATATTTAAATCATTAAAAATTATTTTGGATTTAAGATGTTTATTCATTAATTTAGAATTTGACTGAGTTAAATGTTTTAAAGAAGATTGTAAAAGTTCAGATTAATTCATCAATTAACGTTATTTTTTATAATAGTTATTTATATGTTGATTTTTCAAAATTTATATAGAATGAAATCTCATTAACTTTAGGATTTATGTTACATTTTTGGAGATTTTTTATGGGAAATGACCAACCTAAACTATCTGTAATTATATTAAATTATAAAAATGCTGAATTAACAGCCAAGTGTGTTGATTATTTAGATAGAGCTTCAAAAGAAGCTGCAATTTATACTGAGATAATTATTGTAGATAACAGTGCCAAAGAAACTGCTGCTCTTCTGAAAGAATTATTAAATGGATCCGTTAAGATCATAGAAAATCAGGAAAACATGGGATTTTCTAAAGCCAATAATCAAGGTATTAGTGTAAGTAGAGGAGAATATGTTTTGCTTTTAAATAATGATGCGTTTGTTAATCCTGAAGTTTTGAAGGTAGGTATCAGATTTTCAGACGATCATCCAAAATGTGGGATTTGGGCTCCAAAACTGGTGGGGGAAGATGGGGCTTTTCAAATGTCCTGTGCTCATCTACCTTCTCTTAAAGGTTTAATAATCGAATACTTGTTTTTTAGAAGTTATGACCGGTATTCTGACTCTGAATTCTGGAGTGGACCTACTGAGGTTGGTGCAGTTATAGGTGCATTTATGCTTATAAAAAGATCTGTCATAGAAAATATCGGAATGCTAGATGAAGATTTCTTTTTTACGGTTGAAGATATTGACTATTGCTACAGAGTTAATAAAGCTAATTATTCAATTTTTTATGATCCAACAGTAAGTATGGTGCACTTAGTATCCGCTTCTCAGAAAAAAGGAACAGAATATCCTGAACTCCATTCAAATCGAGTTTTATACTTTAAAAAAAATGTAGGAATTATTTCGGGCATTCTTTCGGGAATAATAATTAAGAGTGGACTAGCTTTAAGGAATATTTTGTAGAAATATATCAGGAATACTCCAATGATTCTTTTTATCTTAATATCTAGCAGATGATATCCAATCTCGTCCTATTGATGCACTGAGAGGTTAGGATTCTCCCAAAAAAGAATATTTGTCTCGTTAATAATCGTGAACAAACCTAAATTATGTGATAAACTACAAATAAATTTATGAGATTGAATAGATTTATAATTTAAATAGTCTATTTATTATAATCAAACCAATAAAAATTCTATAAATTATTAGTTTATACTAGTTTAGATACTCCTTATTGAATATTTATTTATGTAAAATGATTAAAAGATTAAAATATAGATGTGATTTCTTATGGACAGTTCTAAAAGACCAAATTACGTTTGTATATTCCCTAATCTTTTAAATTTTCAATTAATAAAGGATGTAGGAATGATACCATATACTATGGCTAAATATTTTAATTACAATGCTTTAATCGTCACGTATAATAACGATAAATATAGTTATTTAGATCAATATATGAAAGATGAAAATTTTAACTTAAATTTCATTAAAAAGAGATTTAATAATCAAAGATATGATATCATAATATATTTAATACTTAAATCCAGAAATATAGATATTCTACAAGTATTTCATTTTCATGATACGTTGAACATGTTAATTTACTTCTTGATTTATAAATCATTAAATAGGAATGGTAAAATATATGCTAAATTAGATGCTGATTACAATTTAACCTCTTTCCTAGTGGAGGACAACGGTTTCTGGCCTTTCGTACGTAATTTTATTCTAAAATATCTTGTAGATTGTTTGAGTGTAGAAACTGATCAAAGTTATCAAAGATTGATTAACAGCAAATTAAATTATGCAGGCAAACTTATCTGTATGCATAACGGTTTTGATATTCTGTTAAATGGAGATGATTTCAAGATTGGTGGAAAGAAAAATTATATAACAACAGTGGGACGCTTAGGATCAAAGGAAAAGGCTACTGAAATATTATTGGAAGCATTTTCAAAAATTAAGAACCTAAAAAACTGGAAATTAATATTAATTGGTGAGTTTGAAGAACAATTTCAAGATTATGTTTGTAAATATTTTAAAAAATATCCCCATTTACGGGAAAAAGTGATTTTTACAGGTTTTATAGAAGATCGAAAAAAAATTTACCAATATTATTCAGAAACAAAGATATTTTGTTTCACATCCCGAAGGGAGAGTTTCGGGATTGCCCTTGTTGAAGCAGCTTATTTCGGTGATTACTTGGTTTCAACCGATGTTGGAGGAGCTAAGGATGTTTTAAAAGTGACCAATTATGGTGAATTAATTGAAATAGACAACGTTAATTTATTGGCGAATAGATTAGGGGATTTAATAGAAAATTGGCAGAAATATGAAAATGATCCCCATCAAAAAATGAATTTGATAGAAGAGAATTTTAGCTGGCCACATTTGTGTAAAAAACTTTATAAAAAAATTAATGAATAGACATGATAGTGATTAAAAATGAAAATTACAGTGATAGGAGCAGGATATGTTGGATTGGTTACAGCAGCTTGTTTTGCAGATTTAGGTAATCAAGTTTTATGTGCCAAAAAAACTTCAAAAAATTTAGATAAACTTAATAAAGGCATATCACACATTTATGAGCCTGGGTTAAGTGAAATCCTAAAAACAAACATAGAAAAAGGCCGAATAGAATTTACCAATGACATAAAAAGAGCGATAGATTTTAGTGATATAATTTTTATTTGTGTAGGTACCCCACAAAGCGATTCTGGGAAGGCAGATTTATCTCAAGTAGAAGACGTTGCTCGGCAAATTGCAGAGAACCTGGATAACTATAAATTGATTGTTGAGAAGTCCACCGTACCAGTGAACACGCACCAGTGGGTTAAAAAGACGATAAAAAGATATTCTAAAGATAATATTGAGTTTGACGTGTCCTCTAACCCTGAATTTTTAAGGGAGGGTACAGGAGTCTATGATTTCAATAATCCAGATAGAATTGTAGTAGGAGTTGAAAGCGAAAAGGCTAGTACGATATTCAAAGAACTTTATAGATCTTTTACTGAAAAAGGTAGTACTCTATTGATAACCACGCCTGCCGCAGCAGAACTTATAAAACACGCATCTAATTCTTTCCTGGCTATGAAGATTTCCTATATAAATATGATTGCTGAATTATGTGAAAAAGTAGGAATAGATATAAACATGATAGCAGATGGGATCGGATATGACCAAAGAATTGGGAGAGATTTCTTAAATTCAGGTATTGGTTATGGTGGGTCCTGTTTCCCTAAGGATGTTAAAGCATTTATAAAAATAGCTGAAGATCACGGATTGGATTTTGGCCTATTAAAGGAAACCGAGAAGATAAATGCAGATATGCGTAAAAGATTTTTAGAGAAAATTGAAAACGTTCTATGGATGAATAAGGACAAAAACATAACTATATGGGGATTAGCTTTTAAAAAAGGCACTGATGATATAAGGGAGGCACCAGCCATAGACATAGTTCGAGAACTTAATAAAACTGGCGCCAACTTGAGATTATACGATCCACAGGCCAGAGAAAACTTCCAAAAACTGTTCCTTGAAAATAAGAATATAAAATACTTTTCAGATAAATACGAAGCTTTAAAAGATTCTGACGCACTTTTAATCATTACTGAATGGGAAGAATTCAAAAAAATAGATTTAAATAAAGTTAAAGGTCTTATGAGACTGCCTATAATTATTGATGGCAGAAATATCTATGAACCTGAGGTCATGAATGGATTTGAGTATTATAGTATTGGAAGAGAAAAATTTGAAAAATCGGAGATAATGAAATGAAAAAAGTTCTTATCACCGGTGCTGCAGGTTTTATTGGAAGCCACATATGTGATAGATTTATGAATGAAGGATGGTATGTGATTGGAGTAGATAATTTATTAACAGGTAGTCAAAAAAACATAGAACATCTTTCAGAAAATAAAAATTTTAAATTTTTAGAAAAAGATATAACTGATGAATTAAAAATTTCCGATGAAATAGACTTAATTTTACATTTCGCATGCCCAGCAAGCCCTGTTGATTATTTGAATTTTCCAATTGAGACTCTTATGGTTGGTTCTATTGGAACATTCCATATATTAAACCTAGCTAAAGAAAAAAAGGCAAGATATGTCTTTGCATCAACATCAGAGGTTTATGGTGACCCTGAAGTTCACCCGCAACCAGAAAGTTATTGGGGAAACGTTAATCCAAATGGCACTCGTTCGGTTTATGATGAATCTAAAAGATTTTCTGAATCATTATCCATGGCTTACTATCGAAAATATGATCTGGATGTTAGAATATTGAGGATATTCAATACTTATGGGCCTCGTATGAAATTGCTTGACGGAAGAGTGGTACCTAACTTCATCTATCAAGCTTTAAATGGAATGGATTTAACAGTTTATGGTGATGGAAGTCAAACCCGTAGTTTTTGTTATGCGGATGATTTGGTTGAAGGTATTTTTCTTGTCTCTGAGAAGGAAAAGATTGAGCATAGGGTCTTAAATTTAGGCAACCCTGATGAATATAAGATAATTGATTTTGCAGATATCATCATAAAAAAAACCGGTTCAAACTCTAAAATAATTTTCAAGCCATTACCTCTGGATGATCCCAAAATGAGGAAGCCAGATATTACCAAAGCAATGGAAAATCTTCATTGGATACCAAAAATTTCCTTAGATGAAGGAATTCATAAGACCATTGAATTTTTCCATTCACAAATTGATCAGAAGTGAATAATTATGACTTCAGAAGAAGGAGCCAAGTATGATCTTAGCGTTGCATACAGAATTTATCCTAAGGTTTCTAAAGTTCCTCCAGTTTTTAGTGATAATAAATATAAATTATCTGAATTTTGTTTAAAATCATTTAAAAGTAGTTTAGGAGATTTAAAAGCAAAAATTTTTGTTTTATTGGATGGTTGTCCCCCAGAATATGGAGAATTATTTAAAAAATATTTTGAGGATGAGGATCTAGAATTGATAAGACTAGATGCTGTTGGTAATTTAGCAACATTTTCTATTCAAATTAGAATACTTTTGGAGCAGAATTTTTCGAATATCGTTTATTTTGCTGAGGATGATTACTTTTACTTGCCCAATCAATTTAGAGAAATGGTGGAATTTCTAAAAGAGAATGATGATGTGCATTTTGTTTCACCTTATGATCATGTTGATGACTACACTTTGAAGTTACATGATCATCCTAATCAGGTAAAGGCAACAGCATATAGACACTGGAGAACAGCTTCTTCTACTTGTCTTACTTTTTTGACAGATAAGGAGACATTGGAAGAAACAAAAAAGATTTTTGAAACTTACACCAGAGGAAATCATGATGCAAGTATGTGGCTGAGCCTGACCAAATTTAATTTATTTAATCCGATTAAAGTAGTTAAATATCGTAAAGAACATCTTTACACTGAGATCATATTTAAATCATGGCGTTATGGTGTGAAACAATTGCTCTTCGGGAACAGATGGCAGTTATGGGTTCCCTTACCCACTATAGGTATTCATTTAGAGAGTGATTTTTTACCTCAAACTGAGGAATGTATTGAATACATGAAAAATGAGGCTTTAAAAATGGATTTGGAATAATTTTTCTAATGGCAACGTATACTTGTAGTTTTAAGAGAAAGAAACTTGTAAAATTATAAAGTGACTTTTGAAGTTATTGAGGGGTAGGGAAGAAATAATTTTTGAATTAAATATTTTTAAGATAAATTTACTGTCTATTTTAAATAAAACTTTTCACGCATTAGTCTTCCTTCAAATCACCTTATTATCTTAAAAATATCTAAATCTTCCTCTGTAAAAGGTTTTCAAATGCTATAGAACTGCGAAATAATCACTTTCAAAAAAATAATTGTTAAAATAGAATTTTAAGGATCAAAATAAGGTTAATGTAAGGAAAAACAGCTTAAAATTCGGTATATTTAAATAACTTTACTTATAAAATTATGATTTGGTGATTAATATGGCAGAACTACCAATGGCCCCATTAGGAAGAATAATAAAAAATGCAGGTGGAAAAAGAGTTAGTCCGTAAGCAGAAAGAGTTCTAGTAAAAATTTTGGGAGAGATGGCTGAAGAAATCGCTGAAGAAGCAGTTCAATGCGCAAAACACGCAGGTAGAGTAACAATTAAAGCATCAGATATTGAAATGAGTTGTAAATAAAACCTTAAATTTCTCTTCTCTTTTTTATTTTATTTTACTTTTTTTATGCATCTAAATTGCCTCAATAAACAACATTGCAGACTACATGATAAACTATTATAAAATAACTATACTCCAATAAAAACTATCGATTGACACCATTAGTTTAGCATTAAAACCATGAATAAAAATACCTAAGCCGGTATAAAAAAACATTATTACATTTTATAAAACCTTGATCTAAAAGGACATTATTTTTAATTTTTCCTTATATTCACTAATTCTCTTATAATATCATAATCTTCTTCTGTAAATGTTCTTAATGCTAATAGAACTGCGAAATATATTACAGTGGCGATGATAATTTCTATAAATAAATTTAATTTGATGGTTATTATGAATAGAGCCATTACAATACTCGCTAGAGTTGGTTTGATAATTACAGATGGTAATTTGACTTTGCAAAATGATCGTGAAAGAATATAGAAGCATAGAATGAAGACGATTAATTCTGTGATTACAGTTACTACTGCAGCTCCAATGTAACTATAGATGGGTATGAAAATTAAATTCAGGCTGATATTCACAGCCATTGAGATGAATGTTATTTTAAGGAGTAAATTTTGGCGGTTCATTGCTGGTATTATGGTTCCGAAGATATAATTCAGGAAAGTTATGGGAACAGCCCAAATTAAGATTTGAAGTATTAAGATTGATGGCAGGAATTTTGGATAAATAAGTATAATAATTTGAGAGGATAGTAGAGTCACACCTACGGCGATGGGTATTGAGAGTATAGTGAGATACTTAAATGATTTTTTATAGGAGTACTTCAATGAATCTTCAGAAGAGACAAAGAAATTCGAGAAAACGGGGAATATTGCTGTTGAGAAAACACCTGGTAGGAATAGGAAAACCATCATTAAATTGTAAGCTGCACTATAGTAACCCACTTCTACGCTAGTTTTAAGAATTGATAAGAGTACAGTGTCTACCCTGTAAGCGATTAAGGAGAAAATAGTAACTAGACTGAGGGGTAATGCAGCCATAATGGCGGGTCTCCAGAAATTAAAATCAACTTCTATTTTGGGTAAGTGAAACTTCCTTACGTAAAAACTCAAAGCATAAAAGAAAACTATCGCGTTAGATATGAAATATAAGGAAGCGAATGCTAATACGTTCAGTTGATAATAAATAACGGTAATGACACCTATTAGCATCAGGATACTATTCAATATTGCTGCCAATGACTGGAATTCCATTTCTTGATAGGCTTGGAATATTGAATAGAATACTCCGGAGAATGAATTGAATATTACGGATGCAGTTATAATATAAATTACATAAATCTGTTCTTGTGAATAATGGATGATATTAACTGTTAAAAATACAAGAGAAAATGTTATGAAAGCCAATATTATTCTCATTACAGTAGTGTTTGCTACATATTTCTTGGTTAAAGATTTATCTCGGGAAACTTCTCTCACTGTAAGAGTTCCTAGACCAAGATCAGTGAAGACGCCGAAAATAGCGGTTAGTGCTAGTGCGGTTTGTATAATTCCAAATCCTAGAGGTCCTAGGTAATTAGCCATGTAAATGGCGATGAAAAAGCCTATAATGTAAGTTATAATTTGCGATATGAATAATACAGTTGTATTTTTTACTATTCTACGCACAGCACTCATTAGTTTTCTACATCCCTAAAAGCCTAATAAATTTGCAAGATAAAAGAAAAATTTAAAATAAACAAAAATTTCTTATTATTTAAAGTTTCATTTGCTTTGACTAATAAACCATTCAATAGTTTCTCGTAATTCTGATTTAAAGTCATTATGCGGATGGAAGCCAAATAAACTAGCTTCTGAGGCATCTGCCAGGGAATGCATAACATCACCTGGTCTAGGTTCAGCATAAATAGGTTCTATATTTTTCCCGATAATTTCATTTATTATTTCAAACAACTGGTTGATGGTGGTACTTCTTCCCATAGCCACGTTATATACGCCAGTAACGTGAGACTTGCAGGCTTTAATATTGGCTTCAGCAACATGTTTAACATAAATGAAATCACGACTCTGTTCACCATCACCATAAATGATTGGTCTTCTGTTATTCAATATAGCTTGGATGAAATTAGGTATAACTGCAGCATATGCTGAGTTCGGATCCTGCCGAGGTCCGAAAACATTAAAGTAACGCAGTGAAACTGTGGGTAATCCGTAAGATTCAGTGAAAACTTGACAGTATAATTCCCCAGCTACTTTATTAACAGCATAAGGGGATAAAGGATTAATATAAGCCTCTTCACTTAGCGGTAATATATTATTGTCACCATAAACAGCTGCTGATGATGCGAAAACTAATTTTTTTATATGACTATCCCTTGCTGCCATTAAAACTTGTAGAGTGCCATTAACATTGATTTCGTTATATTTAAGTGGATCTAGAATACTCTCAGGAACACTGATTAGAGCTGCATGATGGAATATGTAATCTATATCTTCAAAAATCTTTTTAAGGTTTAAATCGTTAATACTTCCACGGATCAACTCTATATTCCGTTTATTAAATGATTTAATATTCTTTAATTTACCACTGGTTTGATCATCAATTATAGTGACTTCATTATCTTCGATTAAACTTTCTACCAGATGAGATCCGATGAATCCTAGACCACCAGTTACTACTATCTTTTTATCCTTCATATAGAGTCTATCCTAATTTTTTTTTTATTATAAATCTTAAAATAATTAAGAATTATAATTTTTAATTTCTATAATTTATATTATTAATCCTAAGTGACATTTATTAATAAATCAAGGTAGCGATAAGGTTGCTGATTATTTGGAAGTTTATAGAGTAAGAATTCTAACTTCTGCCCATTACCAGTTTGTTTCGGCTGGAAAGTCAAGAGAATTTCTTTCTTTTCTTCATTAGATAAATTGAAGCTTTCATTCACCAGAGTTCCATTTTCAAGATATACTATCATTTGATAATTTGTTGGATGACCTTCATGGTTTACCACACCTATTGTAAGATTACTACTTTCCCCCACATTCAAGTTAACAGGATAATTACCTGCATTTCCATTGGGACCTAAAATGTAGAATTCAGTGAATCTTTCACCGGGTGATGGATTAACTATTATGTAGATAACTGCAGCCACAGCTATCACTATGGAGATAATTAGAATATATGACACTATTTTATCAACTTTCATTTAAGCACCCATCTATAATAAGCTTTGAAATTATTATAACTTTTATTTTATGATTAAAAAATTTTATTGAGGATGATACTCAAAAAAACACTAATATCTTTTATTTATCTCTAAATTTGTTATTGCTCATTTTATTCAATATATTTTATCCTTATTTATTAAATGAGGTTATAATATAATGAATAATTCCTTTAATAAGATAACATTTAAATATTTAAATAATTAACTCTAAAAATGGATTAAATAATTATTCAAAAATATTTAAAAATTAAATTGAAATTTTATTTGGGAAATCATATGTATCCGGTCTTCTATTGAAATTTAAGAATTAAATCAGAGATTTTAATTGAATATATAAATGAATAAATTTTTTGAAAACATTTATATATCCAGTTGATCTATCATGATTATTCATGCTAAAGAGTGTTTACTAATGATAAATTATATAGGTTATATAATAGCAATAGCATCTGCAGTAATTGTAGGATTAGCATTAAGACTTCCATTACTTCCAGAAAAGCCTATTAGACAGTCATGGACAATTAGTGTAATATTTCCCACAGCAGTGCTTGCTTTAGGATTTACAGCAATCATATCAGAGCTGGGGTACCCATTAAATGGATATCAGGAATATTTAGTATCGTTAGTGATTGGAGTGCTAACTGCAATATTCTCTAAATTTATACTTGAAAGAATTCTGCCTCGACCAGCACCGGAGAAAGCCGCATGAATGAAATAATTGGAATAATTATAGCAGCTATCATATGCTGGTTCAACTTCGTACTCATAGATACTTGGATGGGTCTTCCGGAAATGCCCGGTGTTAAAGGAGCGGATGTACTTGGACGAGATATTAAAAAAAGAGGAGGAGACCTCGCCGGTGGATTCTTCCAAGGAAACATTGTATGCTCTCCAGATGCTTCAGCAGGAACACTACTCGCATCAATCGCATGTTACACTATAGGCACCCCTGAAGGCGGATTCATAGCAGCATTATTAGTATATTTCGGTAACCGATTATGTGCAGACCCTGGTTACGCCGGTACTACTGGAGCATTAACCATAACCGTTATAATATTCGCAGCATCCTACATTGGAATAACACCCCTCATGTTTATAGTGGGAATGCTTCTAGCCATAGTCACAATTCAAGGACTTCACCATCCTGCATCATCTAAATTACTGGGCAGAATAGCCCAATTAATGGGAAGGTACACTAAATTAACTTAAAAAAAAATTTGATTAGGGGTTTTGATGATTAATGTCAATTGAAATCATAATTGTAGGTATCATAATAATTTTAATGGCATTCAGAACACTTATTGCTCAGGATAGATCCGAGAGAATGTTCTACTTAAATGCCATGAGCTTCGGAATCTCTGCTATTATCGCATTATACATACAGACACCCTTCGGAGCTATAATAGCCATAACTTACTTTGTAACCTCTACCATAAGCTCCAATGTCATCGCCTACTCCATTGGAAGAGTTAAAAATGAAATCATCTTAGATGAATGAAAGGGGAAAACCTTATGAGTTCAATATTAGATCTTATAACCATAACAAATGTCTCAGCAGTAGTGCTTATAATTGGTACAATAGGCGTTATAGCACTACCCAAACCCATTGACAAAGTTATAATGCTATCCATTGTTCAAGGTGGATTTGTAGCCACCATAGTAGCTGCAAAATATTTAGATGTATCCATGGCAGCGGCTATATTTGACCCAATTGCAACAGTTATCTTCTTAATTGCTATAATTAAATTAAATGAAATAAGAGAGAAGAAACAGAAGGAAAAATCCGAGGAGGAAGGAATCCTTGCTTGATATTTACGTATGGTTTTACACTGGTGTTGCACTAGTTATAATAGGAAGTATTGCTACAGTAATAGGACCTGGTGTAAAAGATCCCATAATAAGGACTCTTAACACTGAAATACCAGCCATAGGACTTTCCTTAATATTCCTAACCTATAATAGTACCATTGCACTTTTAACTTACATAGCAGCAACCGTTATCATAACAATGATATTATTAAGAGCAATTGTACGATTAGAGGAAGTGGGGGCGGAACTTTGAAATTAGGAAGAATATGGAATGCATTAGCTAATCCTAAAAGAATACCCCGATTTTACTCAGTAATGCTAGGTATAGTATTAGTAGCAGGTTTCATAGTGCCCATGGCACTTAATGATCATCAGTTATATCCCAGACCAGCACCACAATTACAAATAAATGAACAAGACCCTTTTGCTCCTTATGATAGGGGAGGTGTGCCTTTAAAAGAGCCGGGTATTGTTAAATCTCAGTATCCGCAGTTTGCATCCGAGCAAGGTTTTGTAACCGGGTACTTATCACCGGTTGCCATTGGTGTAAGTAATACTACCCTCTATTATGGTACATCCATTTATTCATCTCCCGGTGGATTAATAGATGAGATACTTTATTATAGCCGAGGATTCGACACTGTACTGGAGTCCAGCATATTAATGATGGCATTCGTAATAGCCTCCTGGGTGGCGCTTAACTTCACTATGAAGAGGAAGGAGGACTGAAAATTTGACAGCAACAGTACTCGTACCCAGTGTAGTATCACCAGTAGTAGTAGCATTATATTTACCCGCAATATTTACAGGCATAATCATTGGTTTAATTGGTTTATTCGGCATATCATACCAGAAAAATGATCTTCATGCCTTAATACTTACTGATATAGTAGGTATTGGAATGCTCATAATTGTCGCCGCAGTGGGAACAGATTTAGCTGAATCCCTGGTACTTCCAGGTTTAGTGGTGGAGTTAGCCGAGATCATGGCTATTTCTGAACTTCTCATGAGCAGAGAGATGAGAAGACTGGGTAAAACTGCAGATTTAATTCCTTTACCTTTAAATTTGGATATGGAAGTTTTAACCACCGCCCCGATATTTCTCGCTATAATTTTAGTAGCATACGGTGCATTCCTCAGTGGATTTACAGGAGGAGCTGTAGCTGGTGGAGGAATACTCTTCTATGTGCTCTCTAGATTAACAAGAGGGGTCCCATCTAATACTTGGGAAGGTTTAGCCGGAGTATCCGGTATAGCATGGTGCCTATGGTTAGTGGGATTCTTAATATTCTTCGCATTCCCACCTTACTGGTTATTAGCACTATTCCTAGCAGCATTCGGAGTATTCATTAAAGTTACATTTAAAGCAGGCTTAGTTGGTGTTATGGGCCGAGAAGAATTCAAGAAGGAGTAAAAATTCATGGATATATCAATATTAGGCGGACAAATGCTGGGTATAATCCCTTTAGGAGACATAGTCCTATACTTCACACCCTTTAACCTGTTCATGTTCGCTGCTGCACTAGCCTTCACTACACTTATTGCAATTAGTAAAACCGAAAGCCAAGTTGAAGCAGAATTCGGAACACTAAAGAATAGAGAAGTAAAAGTAGATAAATCTGAATTTAAAATAAGGAGATTCCTAGCAATAGTCTGTGGTTTAGCAACCGCAGGAGCCATGGTAACTGGAGACTTGTTTGATTTCACTCTCTTCGTAGCTTTAATTGCAATCGTTAATATAGGTATTGTAGCAGCTGTGAAAGAGGTAGATGTTCTAGATTCCGCATTCCAGTACGGTTTAATCGCCATGATAGCGACATTACCATTATTCGGTGGAGCAGCAATTATATTAGCATCAGCGGGAACTATAAGTTTACTTCAACTTTTACAGATTCCTAACAGTACTATGATATTATATGGATCATTACTACTGTTTATCGGTGTTGCTGGTGAGACAGGTGTAGCGCCTTTCTTCGCCACTAAAGCGGAGATGTTCAGAACTCCTGGTTCGCCATTCCTACTGATAATACATTTAAGTTCTTTACTGGTGATTGTAAGAACAATTGAGATACTTTTAATCTTAAATAAACCATTCTAAAAAATAATAGATTCAAAAAAAAATAAAGGTGAAAAAATTTAATGGATAAATTAAAAACAGCCAGCTGGTTTATATTCATAATTTCCGTAGTCAGCATAGTCTACGCATTAGTATTCAATCCAGCAGTTTGGATTGTCTATACAATAGCACTTTTATTCATACCATTATCCATACTCTCCTTTGGATTATTATCCATGGCTAGGGGTAAAAAAGAAGAAGAAGAGGATAAAAGAAGAGAACCATTTATTGGTTACTAAAAAAAAATTAATCAAAAAATTTTCCATAATAAATATTAATAGTTTAACAATTTAGCTGGTGATTATAGAATGAATTTAATGGGTAACATCATTTTGAACGTTGCAATTGCGTTCCTAGTGGGCAGTGTCCTTTTCGGGCTTCAAAGAAAGATTATGGCCCGTATACAGATGAGACCAGGACCACCTATAATTCAGCATTTACTGCACACCTTTAAATTCTTTATTAAGGAATCAGCATTCCCTAAAACAGCAGCCATGCCCTTCTATATTGCTATTACAGCTATGTTATGTGTCATATGGGTTGCGGCTGTTATTGTAGGTCCAGTTACTGAAGGATCTCTACTACTATTCTTTGCCATATATGCAATTCATAAGATAGTGGAGCATAACGCTGGATCTTCATCAGGCTCACCTTACGGTAAATTAAGCTGTGTAAGAGCAGTATACTCAGCAGCAGCTGAGGTACCTCTTTTCGCCGTACTCATAATAATATATCTTAAAACAGGAACAATGATTATTAGTAACATCGTCACATTTCAAAGTCAACACGGAGCATTACTTTTAAGCATACCTTTAGCTGCCCTCATGTTCTTTGTATTGATACTATCCAAGTCCCCGTACTCACCATTCGCCATTACTAAGGGTAAAGATATAGTATCTGGATATGAAACAGAACACTTCGGTCTTTTAAGAGGATATTTAATGTTCTCTGAATCCATCGCATGGTATATGCTTTTATGGATCTTCTTAACAGTATTTATTGGTGGATTAAATCCAGTGGGTTACCTAATTGGAATGGTTATAATCACTGCATTTGTGGCTCTGATTAATGCTGTAACCCCTATATTAAATCCGAATCATTCTGTAATGACTCAGGTAACACTAGCCTTCATAGGAATTGCAGGTTCCATAATAACACTTCTATACTAAAAATAAATTTAAAAATGAATAATTAATGAAGGAGAATTTAATAATGCATGACCAAGAAAAAGATACACTATTCCTGATGGCTTTAGCTGTATTCGGTGCTCTTATAATGAGTGGACTGGCAACCTTTCTGCAATTGATAATAGTCCTGCCTTTATCCATCGCAGTTTTCTTGATTATGATCCTAACCCTATATCTCACGAGGAAAAAGACTATACATTTATCTGAAAGTTTAGAGAATTGGGCCATGATAATAGTGGTTATATTATTCGCGATTTCGTTTATATACCTTTTCAGACCGGCTTAAGGTGAAAATAAAAAATGAATGATCAAATCCTTTATTTAGTTTACATATTATCATTTGTAATTGGATCCATTGTAGGATTAGTTCTCAGTTATAAAAAATATACTGAACCCTTCGTAACCAGGAATATCGATTTAATAGCTTTAATATTAGCTATAATAGGGTGGATGCTGGCAATAAACTATCCGCTACTCACAATGATTCCATCATATATTTCCATAACCATTGGCGTTTTCCTAATCGCCATGGTAATTGGTATGAGACCGGGATATGGAAGATATGAAACTATAATTGGATTTGCACTCGCCGGACTCATCTGGATTTTAAGGACGGTTATATTATGACTGAAGAAGAATTCGGAGATGAATTTGAAGAAGAATTTGCTTATGTTAAAGAAAAAGCAGCAGTTAATGATGAAGAACTTCTGCTTAGAATGAAAAAAAGAATAATTAACAGTTATAGATGGCGTGAAGATGTTATCATACCCTTTTCAGAGGAACTTAAAATTCCACCAGAAGAATTGGCTGAAATCCTCATGAAAAGACTGGATATGTCAAGTCTCGAGGCTTTACAGCCAAGATTCGAATCATCCAGATATAGATGTATTAAAGAAAGAATACATACTGATCTCAGTCTCTGCTGGCTCTGTGACGTGATTAATATTTTAACTGAGGATGAAGCAGAGAAGATAACGAATAAAATAGCATTTGAAGTATTAAAGGAAGATAAATCTTACGAAGATGCCCTAGAAGATGGTAGAAAAGAGTTATTAGAGTATTTAAAGAGGTAATAATAAATGCTAGATGCGCTTAAAGACGTTATACGGAAAAGTTCCATTCATGTTTGCTTAATAAATACTGGGGGATGTAATGGCTGCGATATAGAGGTGGTGGCTCTGCTTTCTCCACGTTATGACTTGGAGCAATACGGGATTTACGTACATAATAATCCCCGTGAAGCAGACGTTATACTCGTTGCCGGCGCCGTAACCGAACAATGGAGAGAAAAATTGCAGAGAATATACAGTAAAGTACCCGAACCTAAAATAGTAGTAGCTATAGGAAACTGCCCCTTATCAGGTGATGTATTTAATCAGGAGGGATCCAGTGTCTATGCACCAGTATCCGATTTCATACCTGTGGATGCGGAAGTCTCAGGATGTCCACCCCGGCCTTCAGAGATTTTAGCAGCTATTTTAGCTGTTGGTCCTGATGCAATAGCAGCTAGGGGGAGGCAGAAAGTATGATACTACCAATTGGACCAATACATCCTAGTCTTAAGGAACCATTACGTTTAAAACTTAAAACACGGGGAGAGAAGGTTTTAACTGCTGAAATTGATTATGGGTACGTTCATCGAGGTATTGAAAGAATAATGAAGGGTAAAACCTGGCAAAAAGGCATATACTTATCTGAAAGAGTTTGTGGAATATGCTCCTATATTCATACTCAAACTTTCGCGGAGACCTTTGAAAGAATCGCCGGTGAAAGAGCACCATTACGCGCTCAATTCTTAAGAGTGTTAACTAACGAATTAGATAGGATTCAAAGTCATTTACTAGCTAACTCCACTTACTTCAAGGCTTTGGAGCATGAAACGTTATTCATGTACATGTTATACCTTCGAGAACCTGTTATGGATGCTATCGAACTTTTAACTGGTAACAGAGTTAATATGGGTTGGAATGTAGTGGGGGGAGTTAGAATGGATGTTAACCAATCCCACTTGGATAGTATAATGAAAATACTTCTTAAATTAGAATCAGAGTATGATAGATACGTGGAGATGTTTGAACACGGCCCATTAGTTGGATTAAGATCTCATGATGTGGGTAAACTAAGTCGTGATGATGCTATTAAAGCCCGAGCAGTGGGGCCTATTGGAAGAGCCTCAGGATTGAAACATGATCTTAGAGAGAATCATCACACTTATCGGGATAATTTAGATTTAAAAGTTATCTGGAGGAAGGAAGGAGATAATTTCGCTCGCACCATGAATCGGTTTGATGAAATCACACAATCCATTAATCTTATCAAAGAAGTTATCGCGAATTTACCTGAAGGAGATATAAGGAAAAAAATTGATATACCGGCAGGGTATGGTGATTGGAGGAATGAAGCACCCCGTGGAGAAGTATCCTATTTTATTGAAACTAATGGTAACCTCATAAAAGATGTATCAATAAGAACTCCTAGTATAATGAATATTGATGCCTGTGCCAAATACATGTTAAATGATGTGGCGACAGTTGCTGATGCCATAGCAACGTATGCTAGTGTAGATCCCTGCATCGCTTGCACCGAAAGAGTGATTATAGTGGATGAATCAGGCAAGAGCCAGGAATTTGATTATCCAAATTATCCAAAGAAAAATAAATGAAATCTAAACTTTTATAAAAACAAACCCGTATGGGATTAAATGTGATTAATTATGTCCTCAGTGATATGGTACTTATATGAATTCGCCAGGAAATCTTGGGTTGAAAAATTCGCAGCAGCCAGAACAGAACACGAGATCATGGAAACACCCTCACGTTGGAGGAATTTCCCTGAAGTCCGTAAAGAGTACTGTATAGCTTGCGGAGCCTGCACAGCCGCCTGCCCAGCGCCTATGGCTATTAAATTAGTGAGAAGCACTGATACTAGTGAAGAGGGGGGTATCACTTATCCAGTGATAAACACTAGGGGTTGTATAAGATGCGGTTTCTGCGCTGAAGTATGCCCCACTGACCCTAAAACCTTACTTTGCGGTGAAAATCATCTTATACGGGAAAAATTCACCATATTACCCGTAGATAAAATGTATGTAATGGATGAATACCTATGCATACGCTGTAAAAAGTGTTTGAAATCCTGTAAAGTTGGTGCAGTATCCGAAGTTGACGGGAAGATGGTTATAGATCAAAGTAAATGCATTGCTTGCGGAGACTGCATTAAAAATTGTCCAGTTAAAGGGGCGATTAAAGGTGTATTTGTCTCTAATGTTGAGGAGCAGAAGGAAATAATAAATCTAGTAGTGAATACATTAGAAAATCGAATTGATGAAGAGCAAGATAAAATTAAGGATTTAGAACCCGAAGAGATTTTCAAATTTGACTATCCTATTGATGAATTAGTTGAACAAGCCCGGGAGATTATACCTAAAGATGAATTAATCCGGGATACTATTGAGAAGATAACTGACCGTTTAAAAATGAGGATCATTACTTGGGATGATGAAAAATGTAAACGCTGCCGTTTATGTGTTGATCAATGTCCAGTAGGGGCCATAACTTATGATGAAGAGAAGGGAATTAAACGTGAACCTGAAAAATGTCTTAAATGCAGTATATGTTATCAGACATGTCCATTTGGAGTGGCGGGGTTTTATGTGGCGAGATTCCTATTATCTGAAACATCATTAGATGAAGGTGTTATTCACGTAACTTTAAAACCATCCCAATTACCCATGGGGAGTTGATTATTATTCCAGAAACCAAAAGCACCACTACTAAATCACACAAACCACTGAGAGAAGTTGAAGTTGAATATGAAGTAGATCAAAGTAAATGTGAAATTTGTCATGATAAATCATGCCTTTTATCATGCCCAGTTGATGCTTTACATCAAGTCCCTCCAGAAAATCGTATCGAAATAGATGATAAATGTATTGGATGTGTATTATGCAGGGAAGCATGTCCATATGATGCTATAAAAATGAAGACCACTCTTGCAGAACCTGTTAGAGAAAATATACCTAATATAAACGTTAAACTTTGCAGGCAATGTGGTGCCTGCGTCCAAGCATGTAAAATGGGTGCTATACACCTTGAATCAACTGGTACTGAGGAAGCACATAGTGTAATAGATGAGGAGAAATGTGTTCGCTGCGGTTACTGTGCTAGAGCATGCCCCACTGAAGCTATTAAGTATGGTGAAATCATGCCCAGGTCAGTGGTGGGTGGTAAAGCAATTGTAGTTGACCAGGAAGAGTGTATAGGATGCATGACTTGTACTAGGGTCTGCCCTTCCCGAGGAGCTATAAATGTGGGTGAAGTGAATAAATTACCATTCATAAATCCGTCATACTGTGCTCGGTGTGAGGAGTGTATGAATGTATGCCCTACTACGTCTATTAAATATTCTTCTAGGAAGAGAGCGTATGAAAGATTTAATAAGATAAAAACTATGGAGTTAGCATCAGAAATCTTGGAAAAAGATACTAATAAGCTTTCTAAAGATGCCAGCAGGATAAACACGATCTTCAATAAAATAGCTCGAGATGTAGGTTACAGTCATCCGGAGCCCGAGTTTGAGGAGGATGTTACTGATATTGTAAAGGATGAAATCAAAGGTATGGTGGATGTAGGACTGGAAATAGAAGATATTGGAGAGATTATTGAAAGAACTAATCCTAAAAGGGAAGTCACAGTTATAGAGGAAACTTGTGTTGGTTGTGGTGCTTGTATTGAGGAATGCCCTGTAGAATGTATAGAGTTGGAGATGCCCTCCCCGATTCATATAGGTGAAGAATGTGTTTATTGTGGGAAGTGTGTTGATGTATGTCCATTTGATTCTATAGATATTAGAGAAGAAGTTTTTAATGCTAAAGAGGGTCGGATATTCTTTATTAGAGAAAAACTTGAGGGTTCTCGTAGAGGTGAAGTGATTATAGATGAGTTATCCTGCCAATCATGTGGTGTATGTGTTAATCGGTGTCCTGAAGGTGCTATGACTATTGAAGATGATAAAGTAATTATTGATGCAGAGAAATGTATTTTATGTGGTGTTTGTGAAACCATATGTCCCGTTCAAGCTGTTAAATTAAAAACAGAAAAACATTGAAATTGGTTTTCACATTCAGATTAATGATTTAATTCTTAGTTTTTTTTTTATTTTCTATTAAATCTGATTAAAATGGAATTATTGGGAGTTGGATGGAAATTTTGGATAGAAGATTCTTTGTTTCTGATTGTGAAGGTCCTATATCTATAAATGATAATGCATTTGAATTATCAAGTTATTTTATAGATGATGGGGATAAATTCTTTGAAATAATTAGTAAATATGATGATATTCTCGTGGACGTGGTGGAAAGACCAGGTTATAATGCCGGAGGCACATTAAAATTTATTCTACCATTTTTAAAGGCTTACGGGGCTACTAATGATAATATAAAAAGTTTTTCAGAGGAGAACATGCTTTTAATACCCGGTGCTCTTGACACCTTACAATATGTATATTGTATAATGCCGTCATTTATTGTAAGTACCAGTTACCAGCATTATATCCGTGCTTTATGTGATTCAACCGGTTTTCCCTATGAAAACACTTATTCTACAAAATTGGATATTGATAAATATATTTTATCATCAGAAGAGAAAATTCGATTAATGGAGATTAGAGGAGAAATAATAGATAATCCTGAATTTGAAAATCTGGATAGAATATTTTGGGAGGAAATCCCTAAAATGAGTATTGGTAGAATTATTGATGATATTAATCCGATAGGTGGAGAAGGTAAAAAAAAAGCTTTAAAAGACATAATAAGCAGGTTTAAGTTTAAAGCATCAGATTTAGCCTATGTGGGTGATAGTATAACTGACGTTCAACCATTAAGGTTAGCCCATGAAGGTGGTGGATTGGCAGTTTCCTTCAATGGTAATGAATATGCAGTCAAGGAAGCTGAAATAGTTATTATGGCTGATAACACCTTAATGATTTCCATAATAACTGATTTATTTAATAAAGCCGGTAAAAATGGCGTCATGGAGTTTATAAGTATTTTTGTAGATGATCCACAGTTAGCACTATACAATTACCCTGTAGATCCT
>Ga0182021_10000067_pt1 | contig 88837 bp, 71 predicted proteins | sample 612E3MmetaG_FD_120493 | JGI IMG/M metagenome (GOLD analysis project Ga0182021, IMG submission 120493) | Permafrost microbial communities from Stordalen Mire, Sweden - 612E3M metaG (Illumina Assembly) | ecosystem: Environmental > Terrestrial > Soil > Wetlands > Permafrost | place: Sweden... | reverse complement strand
GGGCTCCCCCTGCAATTCCCGCTCGTGCCGCCGGCCGCCGCCGGGCCGGGAAGGTGACCCATGCTCATCCTGTCGAGGAAAATCGAAGAAGAGATACGGCTCGGCGAGAATATCACGATCAAAGTCCTCGCGATCCACAACGGTCAGGTCAAGATCGGGATTGAAGCGCCGCGGGATGTGCGGGTGATCCGCGGCGAACTGTACGCCGAAATCCAGCAGGCGAACCTCGATGCGTCCCATGCGGACCGTGACGTTGCCGCGAAAGCGGCGGCGGGCCTGGTGAAACCCGGCGGAAGGAAATAATGAGAGGAGCGGGGATTTAGACAATGTTTGTCATCATCGGTATCGCGGTCGTCCTCCTGGGCGTGCTGGGGGGGTTTGTATTCAACGGCGGGCCCCTCCTGGTGCTCATCCAGCCCGGAGAGTTCATGATCATCGGCGCGGCATGCGTCGGTTCACTTCTCGTGGGGACTCCGCTTGCCGTCCTGAAGCGGCTTATCGGGAGCATCGGGACGATCCTCAAGGGGGATCCGTACGGCAAGGAACAGTATATCAGCCTGCTGAAGACGATGTACGAGCTGTTCAACGTGGCGAAGCGCGACGGGCTCATAAGCATCGAAGCGCATATCACGGACCCCTCGAAGAGCGCGATATTCAAGAAGAATGAGTTCCTTCTCAAGAATCATCATGCGCTTGATTTTCTCTGCGACACGATGAAGCTCATACTCGGCGGGGGTGTCCCGGCGTTTGATCTCGAGGCGCTCCTGGAGGCGGACATCGATACGCATCACGACGAGGAAGCGGCGGTTCCCACGCTGATCCAGAGCCTGGGAGATGCGCTTCCGGGACTCGGCATCGTGGCGGCGGTTCTCGGCATCGTCATCACGATGCAGGCGATCGACGGCCCGCCGGCCGAAGTCGGCGAGAAGGTCGCCGCGGCCCTCGTCGGCACGTTCCTGGGAATACTCATGTCCTACGGATTCATACAGCCGCTGGCGGCGAATCTGGGTCTCCTGAACCAGAGGTCGTCGCGCTACTATGAGTGCATGAAGGCCGGCATTGTCGCGTATGCCAAGGGGAATGCTCCCGTCGTCGTCGTCGAATTTGCACGAAGGGTGATATTTGCGGCCGTGCGCCCCTCGTTCGATGAGGTGGAGAAGGCGGTCAAGACCGTGAAGGCGGGGTAAGGAAAGGGAAACACGATGGAAGAGCAGGGGAACGAAGCCCCGATACGGATTGTCAGAAAGAAAAAAGGGCACGCCGGCCACCACGGCGGTGCGTGGAAGGTGGCGTACGCGGATTTCGTGACGGCGATGATGGCGCTCTTTATCGTTCTCTGGATCGTCGGCCAGAGCAAGCAGGTCAAGGAATACATCGCGAACTACTTCAAGGACCCCGGGGCGGCGTTCGAGAACACGAAGGCGAGTCTGAACGGAGGAAAAATCGGGGCCGGAGAAGCCACGGCGGAGGAATTCCTGAAGAGGCAGGAAGCGAACCTGCAGGCGGTGGGGAAAGAGATCATGAAGGAGATCGCGGGGAAGCCCGGGCTTTCGGATCTCTCGAAGCAGATCAGGATCGAGGTCGTCAAGGAGGGCCTGCGCATCGAGCTCCTCGAAAGCCCCAACGCGGTCTTCTTCGACGTGGGGACGGCGAACATGCATGATGACACAAAGAAGCTTCTCGCGGTCATCGCGGCGGGTATCCGCGACCTGCCGAACCACCTGATCCTCGAAGGACACACCGACAGCAGGCGGTACTCTTCGGCCCTGGGCTATACCAATTTCGAGCTGAGCACCGACCGCGCGAACAGCGCCCGCCGCGTCCTCGTCGCCGAGGGGCTCCCGGAGGTGAGGTTCGACGAAGTCCGAGGGTACGCGGACACGATGCTCCGCAACGCCGCCGACCCGCTCGACGCCGCCAACAGGCGGATAAGCATCATACTCAAGTTTGAGGGGAAGAAGGATCATGAGTGAGAGGGTGCACATACTCATCGTGGATGACGAGGCGTCGACGCGCGAATTCATGGCCCGTCTCCTCGAGGCCGACACCGGGTATATCGTGAAAAGGGCGGAGACCGGTGAGGAAGCGATCGACGTCCTTGAAAAGTACCAGCCGTCGGTTGTCATTACCGACCTGTACATGCCCGGAATGGACGGTCTCGGCCTCTGCCGTCATATCCGCGGCAGGTCGGACATGAAGGGCACGATGGTGATGATGCTCTCGGCGGGAAATGACGTGAGCGAGCGCCTCAGGGCGTTCGAATCCGGCGCGGACGAATACGTGCTCAAGCCCGTCAACGGCGACGAGCTGGTCTCCAGGGTGCGAGCGCTTTTCCGCGTCAGGTCGCTCCGGGATGAGCTCGAACGCGATAACAGGGAGCTCGGGCGCCTGAACGCCGTCCTGAGCGGGAGCCTGTCGGCGGTCGTGACGCTTCTCGTTCACATCATCAGCTTCCGCGTGCCGGATGCGGGGACGCGGTCGGAACGGGCGGGCGCGATGGCCCGTTGGATGGGGGAGCGCCTGTCGGTGGACCCCCCAGTGCTGGGAATGCTCGAAATGGCCGCGCGCATACATGAAATAGGAAAGGGGATGCTCGCGGACGAGCTTCTCCGGAAACCCCACGCGCAGCTCACCGTGGAGGAGAGGGAGACGCTTGAGAAATTCCCGTTGTTCGGCGAGTCCATTGTGGGCGCGGTGCCGCAGCTCAAGGAAGCGGGGACCTACATCCGCCACCAGATGGAGAACTACGACGGCTCAGGCGGCCCGGACCGCCTGATGCGCGACAGGATACCGATGCCGTCGAGGATCCTCCGTGCGATCAACCTGATCGAGGAACTGAGCGCCGACCCTGCAGTTTCCCCGGAAGCGGTCGCCGAAGGAGTGCGTAAGGCGCAGGGGACCATCCTCTCTCCCCGTATCGGACAGCTTGCAGCGGAATATCTGACCGTGATCAACGATCCGCACTGGCTCGAAGGGAAGCGGCAGGTTCTGGTTCACGAAATGCAGGAAGGGATGGTGATCGCAAACGATCTCTGTACGTCAAACGGCGTGAAGCTCGTCGCTGCGGGGACGAAACTCTCGGCAACTCAGGTGGAGAGGATTCTGGCCCACAACTACAGCGATCCCATTCTCCACGGAATCTACATCACGACCTGATTCTCCCGCTCCCTGAACGGCATTCCTCAGAGTATCGGAAAGCTCGTGGTGGTTCTGCTTCCCTCTCTCGCCCTGGGGGAGGTTCTTGTCTGGGCCCCTCTCGGGAGCGATCTGGGCCTCTTCTCCGCCGGCGTCGAGAGGTAATCGATCCACAGGACAAGCTCTTCCAGCGGCGCACCCTTTCTGAGAAAGCCCTCGTACCGCGCGTCCTTCACGGCGTCAAGCGTATGCTGGTCGTCATATCCGGAGAGATACAGGATCGGCACCGTTGCGAATTCCGGCATCGCCCTCAGCGCTCTGCTCATCTTGATCCCGTCCATGATCGGCATGTAGACATCCGTAACGACGAGGTCCACGTGCGTTCCCCGGACCTTCTCCAGCGCTTCCTGTCCGTTCTCAGCCACGACGACGTCGCATCCCCTGCTCATGAGCACGGTCCGTATGAGAAGACGGTAGTCGAGTTCGTCATCAACGAGCAGTATGGTCATTGTCCTTCTCCCTCTGGTTCCTCTGTGTCGATCCGCGGCCGGCAGATGCAGCGATTCCCGCTGCCGGATGCAGCGACTCCCCGCCGTAAGATTTTTCGCATGATTCTCTTTCCGCAAAATGGACAAACGGAGTGCCAGAATCAGGGCCTCCCCCGGGGCTGATTGCGTGCGAACTGTGCCCACATGGGGAGGATCGGGAGCCGTCACCCAAGTGTGGAAGTGCAGATTCTACAAAAAGGAATCAGAACTCCACGTGCCCGCGGAGCGAGAAGACGTTCACGACGGGACCCCTGTCTTTGTTGTATCCGGGATTGATGACGACCTGGTCGTCGACCGTGAGCGTGAATGAAGGGAAGAGCGCGGCGCTGTAGTATGCCTCGGTGATCTGTTCCGGCGCGTAATTGAGGGCCCCGTCTCCGATGAGAAAACCGTAGCCCCCCGCGGCCAGATACTCCCGGTGGTCGGTCGAGAGCCCGTTGATGACCCAGGCGATCCCCGCATTGTCGTCTTTTCTCCCCCACGCGTCGCCCCGCGTCGTGACCCCCGCGTGGAATGACCTGTCGATTTCCGTAAATGCCCAGGTTTCCGTGTGACCGTCGTTCCAGCTCAGCCTTGCGAAGAGCCCCGACACGCTTCCGAGGTCCTGTTCGACGGATACGACAAATCCGTATTTGGATGAATAGCTGTTCGTCCGGTCGATATCCGGCCGTTCCCCCGCGAGAAGGCCTTCATTGATCGCTCCCCTGTAATTCCCCATGTCGGCGTGATTGAGGAATACTGTTGCGTGCAGCTTTCCCCCGAGAGCCCCGATCGCGTACGGTTTCACCACCTCCAGGTTGAGGCTGAACGCCCTGCCGATGTCGTGATCGAAGTACGGTCCGTTCGCATACGTCGGGACCATCACCGCGCCGAAGTTGAAAGTCCACGACGGAATGTGCAGCTCCGTGAGTATTCCCCAGTCGTATCCCCGCGTGTCGGCGGCGTAGTCCCATGCCGCGCCCGACCAGAGGGCCCAGTTCATGAACTGCGTCCGCGCGTCGTGCGAGTACTTGTTGTCGTCAAACACGTCCGTCAGGCTGAACTTGCCGACAGTGAGAGTCACCCTGCTCTTCGGGATGCGTCCCGCGATCTGATTCTGATCCGGATCGACGTTCTCCGTCTCGTCGCCGAGCGCAAAGCGCTGGCGGATGAAAAGCCGCGCGATGAACACCCTCGGCGCGGGATTGTCCACCCGGTACATCTCGCCGTTCGGGAATCCCGCGATTCCCGTCGTGGAACTGAATCCGTTCCCGCCGACCATCTCCGGATCGGCGTACAACTCGCTTCCCTCCCACAGTCTGCTCCCGAGAAAGAGTGTCGACGTGACCGACATGAGATTCTCCGCGGTCGGGAGGAGACTGTTGCGGCCCGTGTACTTCGCGCTGAACGAGGGGTGCGATTGTTGTATCGCGGTGAGCTGAAAGTGATGGCTCCACGTCTCGACGGAATCCTGTGCGTCCGCCCTCAGTGGGAAAGGGAGGATCGCCAGGAGCACAAGGGCCGATTTTGTCACGCGTTACCTGTTTAATTGAAGGATACTGAATATGGGATGGAGTCTGCTCAGATTCAATGCTTTTCCCGCGTCTGGAGAGAATTTACAATTCCTTCACACGTTCAGGGGGGTTGTCACATGGAGCGATTTCTTGACTGAATGTGTTTAATTCGGTAAGGTTGTGGTGTCCGGCGTTCATGACGTAGCCAAAACTCTGAGGGGGAACATGAAGGCTGTCTTCCTGCTGGGTGCGTTCGCTCTTGCTGCCGTCTCCCTCTTTGCTCAGAGCGGAGCGGCACCTGCGTCATCTGAGCTTGTTGCTGTTCCGCCTGAGCTTTCGGGGAAGATCGAGAGCGGCCGGCTCATTGAAGTCGTGAGCCGGAAAATGGCCGGCGTGAGGAGCGGGCTTATGAAGGCCGCAGACGCCGGGACGTCGGTCCTTCTCTACTTCAGTGAGCGCCCTTCGGGTGATAAGCTTGCCGCTCTCGAGGGCCTCGGAGTCCGTTGTTACTGGGAGACATGGACGCCGCCGCTCGAGGGGCATCCCCTCGGTTTTGTTGTGGCGACGATGCCCGCCGGCAACTTTCTTAGCGCACTCGGTCTCGATTTTGTCGTAAGAATGGGAACGGCGGAGATGCGTCATCTCCCCCGCAACAATGCGGCCGCAAAAAGCATACGAGCTGACTCGGCATGGTTGAAAGGATGGACCGGGTCGGGAGTCAAGGTGGCAATACTCGATTCCGGTCTTGACACGGACCCCGCGAACCCTGACCTCCCGGCGTCGATTCAGGTCAGGGATTACTCCAACTTCCCTAACTCAATCGGGAATACAGTTCTCAATAAGGTCACGGGGCACGGCACGCATGTCACGGGGATTGCGCTGGGAAGGGGAGCACTTTCATCGGCCAATTCATTGAACGGCGGGGGATCATTCAAAGGAATGGCCCCCTCGGCAAGCCTCGTGTTCCTCAAAATCGGCAACGATACGGATGCAAGCAGCAGTCATGCCGCCGATGTCGCGGCCATGCATGCCGCCGTTGATACGTTCCAGGCGAACGTCCTTTCCATGAGCTACGGCGGATGGGACGTCTACCATGACGGGTCCGACGGGGAAGACCAGGTGGTGGACTGGGTCTACAGCAGGGGCGTCCCGTTCTTTATTGCGGCCGGGAATGACGCCGACGGGAACGACCATTTTTCGGGGACAGTCGGAGCGCACGACTCCACCGCGCCGATCGCAATCTCTGTCTCCAGCGCGTCGGCGAACAGCACGAAACTCAGGTTCAACCTTGTCTGGCGTTCCACCGCCGACAGCCCCGCCACGGCGATGGATCTGCACTACCTCACGAATTCGCTGCAGATCGTTCCAGTCACGATATTCCAGCAGACATCGAGCTCCCGCGGCACGAATTCAGAGTATTCCGAGTCCGTGGACTATGTCCCCTCCGGGAGCAGCAGCTATTACCTCAGGGTCGTGAACAAATCCGCGCGCCCTCTTTTTTTTCATATATACGAAGATTGGGGTGACGGGACGGTTACATTCAACGCCGGGGATCCCAATTATACAATAACCCAGCCTGCGAGCGCCGATCATGCATTCGCCATGGGCGCCTATATATCCAGGAATCTCTGGACAGCCTACGACGGGGTGACATATGATTCCTATGAGGGTCAGCCCGGCGCGATCACGACATTCTCGAGCAGGGGACCACGCGTCGACGGGCACTTGAAACCGGACATTGCCGCGCCCGGAAGCATACTGATTTCCATCCGCGACCGCCATATTTACACGATCCCCGGTAACCTCTGGGTATCCAGCATCGGTGCTTCTCCCGACAGCGCGTACTACCTGATGCAGGGGACAAGCATGGCAACTCCCGTGGGTGCGGGGGCGGCGGCATTAATCCTGGGCAGAACCCCGTCGCTCACCCCGCAACAGGTCTACAGCGCAATGAGTGCGGGCGCCATCACCGACGGCTTCACAGGAGGAGTGCCGAACACGACATGGGGAGCCGGGAAACTCAATGTCTACGCAGCGATTTCCATATCGAGCGGCGTCGATCTCAGGCCCGGCGTCCCCCTTGCATTTGAGCTCGATCAGAACTATCCGAACCCTTTCAACCCGTCGACCGTCATTCAATATGTGATTCCTCAGAGTGCGTACGTGACGCTCGAGGTGTTCGATCTCCTGGGGCGGTCCGTGCGCACGCTTGTAAGCGGTGAGCAGGGGTTCGGTCCGCACAGCATTCGCTTCGATGGGACGGGTCTTGCCAGCGGCGTCTACTTCTACAGGCTGAAGGCGGGGAGTCTGATGCAGACGAAAAAACTGATGGTTCTCCGTTAGCCGTCGGCGGATGCACACACGCGTCTTATGGTCAACTCTGGATACCCGGCATGAAACTCAGGTTCTTCCTCTCTCTGGCGCTCATGGCGCTCTCGTCTCCCGGCGTACTCGCACAGGGATCTCACGACGGCAACTGGTGGACGGGATTGTCCCACGGCTCGAAGCTGGGTGTGATCACCGGTTTCCTCGACGGGATGGCCCTCGGTCATAATCTCTCCCTCATGGGTGCGGGCAGCAGCACCGACCCGGGATGCCGTACGACGATCGCGCAGTCATACAGCTCCGTGCGGATCATGTATTTTCGGAATGTGGGGGCCGGTGACATCGTTGCCGCCCTCGATGACATCTACACCGACAGCGAGAACGGTACGATAATCATCGGCAGGGCGGTATGGATTGCCGTCAACCGGCTGGCGGGGACGAATGAGGACGACATTCAGAAGTTGATTCTCCAGAGCAGGGATTTGAACTACTGATATATGCCTTTCCCCGCCAATGCTTCGCAGCGACGCCACACCAGGCTCTGTTCGCCCGGAGCGCCACGACACCGGCTGAGACCAGCGTAAGACCTGCGGCGAGAAGAAAACTGTAGAAATCTACTGTCTCCGGCGCCATGATCTCCCTGAAGTGCGCATCCCGGAGAATCACGACGAATGCCTGGGCAGCGGAAGCCGCGGTTACAGCCCCCGTTGAAATGCATACAAACGCTCCGAATCTCTGAATCTTCGGCTTTGACCGGGGGAGCACGATGCCCCGTATGGCGCATTCCAGCGCCATCTCTGACCTGTGCCTCCTGGACTGCCTCCCGAGTGCGATCGAAACTCCCACCGACGAGAAGTATATCAGGAACACCAGGGATGTCATCGTCCTCTCCTTTCTCTGTCATTCCCCGCTGGCAATGTGTTTCATCGCCGCTTTGTGTGACGCCTCGCGTCGCCTGTATTCAATGATGCCGTATGAAACGATGAGCAGGCTGATGGCGATTGAGCTGTAGTCCATTGGCAGTTTCCCCCCTCTGCACTGTTAGACTCGTCACGGGCCCGGTTTCTTACATCATGTAAGAAATTCACGCTCTTTCCGGTCTAACAATGTGAAAGCCAGGTTTCCCTATGACTCCCGCCCGGGGGGAACGCCCATCGGAAGTGAGTTTTCGATCAATGGCGAAGGAATTTGCCCCACGCCTGTATCGCCACGCCTACCGTTCGCTCGGTGACTCCCATTTGGCGGCCGAGGCGGTTCAGGAGACCCTGGTGCGTGTCCACCGGTCGCTGCCGGATTTCCGCGGTGAGTGTGCTCTGGGAACCTGGATATACAGGATTGCCGTGAACACGATTACGAGTTACAGGCGCCGGCGGCATAACCATTCCATCTCCTTTGTCGGGACGGGCGACATACAGTACATCATCGACGAGGAGGGGGATCTTGAAGAGGCATTCGACCGGAAGCTTGAATGCGAACGGCTTGCCCGGTGCATTGCGAAGCTTTCACCCCGGGAATCGGCTGCGATCACACTCTTCTACATGGACGGGTACGGATACAAGGAGATCGCATCAATTCTCGAGACTTCGGTCGATTGCGTGGGACTCCTTCTGCACAGGGGGAGGGAGCATCTCCGCGTCCTCCTTGCGGGAACGAGAGAAAGGGGCGAGATATGAAATGCGAAGAGTACCGGAGAATATGCAACCGCCGGCTGGACGAAAGGAACAGGTCTCCTCTCGCGGCTGAAGCGGAACTCCATGTGCGGGACTGCCCCCGGTGCAATGCCTATGCGCGTGCGATGTTTCAGATTGACGCCGGCCTGCGGAGTCTGCCTGAAGTTCAGGTTCCGGAGGAAGTACTCGCATCGGCCTTGAGTGAGGGGGGGCGGTGTGTCGGACCCGGAAGGGAATTGCTGAACCGGGTGGGCAGGGGAGTTGCGGCCGGGTTCCCCCCCGCGATCGCATGGTCTCTCGGCGGGCTCCTTCATTCTCCCTCCGATACCGCGATGCAGTTTCTCCTTGTTTCAGCGGCGGTTGCGCTCTTCGCTCTGACCGCGCTCCGCCCGAGGCTCTCAGCCTGAATGGTGTCCGGGCCACGTTCCGGGGATCCGCCCCCGCAGTGGCAATATCACGTGTATGTGCAACGGTGCGCTTCGTCCGCAAACGCCTCCAGGAGGTGCAGATCCGCCTCAAAGAAATGGTCCGAAGGGGAAAGTATGTACCCGCCGTCCCGCCCCGCTTCCTCAAAGCAGCGGCGCACCGCGCCGCGCGTTTCTTCCGGCGTGCAGCCTCTGAAGAAGTGGAACTGGTCGAACCCTCCGATCATCGTCACTTTCCCGCCGATCCTTTTCTTCGCCTCGGCCAGTCTTGTATCGCCTCCCATTGAGGACGGGGTGAATGTCTCCATCGCGTCGGGCTTCATTTCCGCGAGACGTTCGAGGAACGGCATCATGCCGCCGCATGTATGATAGACAACGCGCTGCCCCGCATCGTGGGCGAGCGCGATAAGAGGGGCGTCATACGGCGCGACAAACGCGTCAAATATCTTGGGTGAAATCACCGTCGAGGAAGCGTCTCCACCCCCGTTCTCGATGATATCGAAATTCGCCCCCTTCATCGACCTGATGAACGCCGCCTTCCTCCCCCGGAGTATCGCAAGGAACGCGTGGACCCACTCCGGATCGTCGTATGTCGCCATGATCAGCTCCTCGATCCCGTAGAGCACGGACGCGTCCTGCCAGCACCCCGGCTGGCCGTACACCTCGAACGACGGAAAGAATCCCCTGATCATTCCCCGCTCTCCGTACGCCTCCGCCACGGCGTTCACCCCGGCCACGTCGCAAAGGGGGACCGTCATGAATTCGGCAATCACGTCTATGTCGCTTTTTTCCTTCACGAGGCGTTCGACGACCCACGACGTGTGTTCGTTGCTCTGGAGCGTTGTCGTGAGCGTCTTCTTCGGCGTGACGAACCTGTAGCGGAGCGTCTCGTATTTCTGGCCCGGAACTGTTTCGGAGAGTATCCGCCACCTGTCGGAGACCACCCGGCGCGGTTCCAGATATCCCGGGACGTGAAGGGGGTCGAAGTACTCGCCGCGGGATTCATCCGCCTTCGATGAAGGGACCCAGCGGATCGGGTCGAGCCCGAACCGGTCGAAGAACTCGTCGTTTCCCGCCCCTCCCATGAAATTTCTGAGAAACGAGGGCATCACGTGATGCGTCGTGACAGGGAGCCTGTCGGGGATTTCCCGCGTCAGTGTCGTGACAAATCGTTGTTTCGGCGTCATGATGCCTCGTGAGTGGAAAACTCTTAAGATGAATATAGTAAAACCTTTTCAGAGGAAAAATTGCAGATGAAAGAAAATCGCAATATGTTGCACCATCCGATTCCGGAATGATAATGCCGGTCATCCCGTACCCGGAGCTCTCAAAGCCCCGGGAGGTGATGATCCACCGGTTCCATATCGATACGTACCCGGTCGCGAACGGCGGATTCAAAAGGTTCATGAACGCCTCCCGGTACGTCAGGGATGCACACGAAACCGAAAACGAGATTACAATGACCCCACTCCGGTACGGCGCCCTTCTCATTCTGATTCTCTCCGCTTCCGTCCTCAGGTCGCAGACAGGGCTCGACAACATCCTTTCTCCTTCGCGGCTCCCGTACCTGAAGACAAGCCGGCTCATACAGGTCTCGAGCAATGACACGACCGGCGGGAACAGTGATTTCATCTCCGTCCGCGCGGGGGCGACCGCGCGCCTGGCGGAGCTTCAGGGACCGGGCGTCGTCACGATGATCTGGATGACGATCGCCTCCTCCGACCCGTATTTCCTCAGGCGCATACTTCTTCGAATGTACTGGGACGGAGAGGAGTCGCCGTCCGTGGAGGTCCCCGTCGGGGACTTCTTCGGGACCGGGTTCATGTACAAACCCTATGCAACGCCGTATGTCGGGATGTCGAGCGGCGGATATTATTCCTATTTCCCGATGCCGTTTAACCGAACGGCGCGGATCGAGATCGTCAACGAGACGGGGCGTCAGATCAGCGCGTTCTATTATCACATCGATTACCAGAAGCTGAACGAGCCGCTCGAAAGCACCGTCGCGCAGTTCCACGCCTCCTGGCGCCGCGAGATCCGGACCGTCCGCGGCCGCCCTTTTACGATACTGGCGGCCGAAGGCGAGGGGCACCTGGTCGGCGTCAACCTGAGCATGCAGAGTTACGACGGCGGCCTCTCGTTCCTGGAAGGGGATGAGATGATATTTGTGGACGGGGAGAAAACCGCCTCCATCAGGGGGACCGGAACGGAGGACTATTTCAACAGCGGCTGGTACTTCAATGCGGGGGAGTTCGCCGCCCCGTACCACGGGCTGATACTGAAAGACGACTCGCTGGGCCGGATCGCGGCGTACCGCTTCCACATCCTTGACGCCATTCCGTTCAGGAAGTCCATACTCGCAACGATTGAACACGGAGATCAGAATACGGAAGTCGCAGACTACAGCGCAACCGCCTACTGGTACCAGAAGGAGCCGCACCGCCCGTTCGAAAAGATGATGCCGGCGCCCCTCCGTATCCCGCTCCGTGTCCAGGTCCCCGGCGGCGCCGTCGAAGCCGAGTCGCTTGCGCCGCGGGAGACCGCCCTCCCGTTCGCTGTCGAAGACATGTCCGCATTCGGCGCTGACTGGAGCGGGCTCAAACAGCTCCGCGTTGACGGGAGGAAGGAGAAGGAGAGTTTCACGCTGGCGGTTCCCGCGGGAGGGGAACGGTACGACGTGGACGTCTATTTCACGAAAGGCCCGGCGTATGGGGACGTCGCGGTGTTCCACGAGGGGCGCGCGGTCTGTTCATTCAGTGCCTACGACAGGTCTGTCGTTCCCGGAGGGAAGGTCTCTCTGACGGACATCGCCGCGGCCGGGGGGGAGATCCCCCTGCAATTCGTCATCACAGGGAAAAATCCCCGTTCGTCCGGGTATGAAGTCGGCCTGGACGCGTTTGCGGTGCGCCCCCGGAGGGAGTATATCCCGGCCTGGTCGCTTATCGGGCCCTTCCCGAACCCGAGGGACTCGGCGATGAACAGGCTCGGGCTCGACATCGTCTATCCCCCGGAGCGGGAGCCCGGCATGGCAAATACGTACACCGGTGCGGAAGGGCAGGAGGTCCGATGGCATGTGGAGGCGACCCCCGGATCCGGGAGCGTCGATCTCCTGACGTTCGAACCGAACGAGCTTGTGGTGGTCTATGCGTTGACGTTTGTCTATTCCCCGCTGAACCAGACTCTCCATCTTCTCCTGGGGAGCGATGACGGCAACAAGGTGTTCCTCAACGGGAAGGAGATCCACAGGATCCTCACGATACGGGGCTCTTCGCCTGACCAGGAGAGCATCCCCCTCCCTCTTGTAAAGGGGTGGAACCGGCTCCTTCTCAAGATCGAGAACAATTTCGGGGGGTACAATTTCTATGCGCGCATTCCCGACCCGGCGCGGTCGCTCAAATTCAACCCGATAAAACCGGAATAATATGCAGCGGAAAAAATCTGAGCTCGATCTTTCACTCCATCCTCACAGGCGGTTCAACCCTCTCACCGGAGAGTGGATCCTCGTGTCTCCCCACCGGACGCAGAGGCCCTGGCAGGGGAAGGTGGAGGACGTCCCCGCTGAAACGAAGCCGGAGTACGACCCCGCCTGCTATCTTTGCCCGGGCAATGCGCGCGCGGGTGATGCGCGAAACCCGCCGTACACCTCGACGTTCGTTTTCGACAACGATTTCGGATCGCTCCTCCCGTCGACCCCGCGGGGAAGATACACGCGGGGGAGCCTGATCCTCGCCGAAGGGGAGGCCGGCGTCAGCCGCGTAGTATGCTTTTCCCCCCGTCACGACCGCACGCTCGCAGAGATGGACCGGGAGGAGACAAGGAACGTTGTTGATGTGCTCGCCGAGGAATACCGATCGCTCGGGAGCCTCCCATACATACGGCATGTCCAGATATTCGAGAACAAGGGAGCGATGATGGGGTGCAGCAATCCTCATCCTCACTGCCAGATCTGGGCGGAGCGGACTGTCCCTGTCGAACCTGCGAAGGAGGCGCGCCGGATGCTCGCCTACCGCCGCGCCCGGGGCCGTTGCCTCCTGTGCGATTACGTCTCGCTCGAGCTGAAGCTCGCCGAGAGGATCGTGTGCGTGAACGAGGGTTTTGCGGTGATCGTCCCGTTCTGGGCGGTCTGGCCCTTCGAGACGATCGTTGTGAGCCGGCGCCATTACGGGAGCCTCACAGGAATGCGCGAGGAGGAGCGCGATGAGTTCGCGGATATCATCCGCCGCATCGCCGTCCGGTATGACAACCTCTTCCGGATCTCGTTTCCGTACTCCTCCGGCATACACCAGTCCCCGACGGACGGGAAAAAACATCCTGAGTCGCATTTCCACATGCATTTTTTCCCGCCGCTCCTCCGTTCGGCGACAGTCAGGAAATTCATGGTGGGGTACGAGATGCTTGCCAACCCGCAGCGCGATATCACAGCCGAGTCCGCCGCGGCGCGTCTCCGGGACATTTCCGAAGTCCATTACCGGCGCTGCCCCGCGTCGGAATGATGCCGACAATACACCCGGGAGGAAATACCTGATGCCGGTGGTACTGAATCGCTGCCTGTCAGTTCCTGCCTCGCTCCTCTGCCTCCTCCTCCTTCCCGCGCCCCCTGCGGGCGCCGCGAGGGGCGGCGCGCGCGTTGTCGATCAACTCCCTCCCCTCGGAGCGGAGGGGCTTTATCCCGGGAACCGTCCTCCCCTCCGTTCCGTCCCTCTTGTGAAGCTCCCACTCGGCGACGTCCGTGCCGGGGGGTGGCTCCTCGGGCAGCTCGAGCGGATGCGCGACGGATTCTCCGGGCATCTTACCGAGATAAGCAGTTGGTGCAAAATGGACGGGAATGCGTGGGTGGGGAAGGGGAGGGAAAACGGCTGGGAGGAGGTCCCGTACTGGCTCCGTGGATTCATCGATCTCGGATACCTTCTGGACGACGAGAGGATCATCGGCGAATCCCGCCGGTGGACGGATGGCGTGCTCTCAACCCAGGACTCAACGGGATATTTCGGGCCGGCGGCGAACAGGACGGCGCCGGATATCTGGCCCAACATGCTCATGCTCTCCGTCCTCCGCTCGCGGTATGAGGTGACGGGAGACAAACGGATTCTCCCGTTCATGCTTGCATATGCCCGCTGGCTCATGACAGTGCCGCTGGATCGCTTCCTCCCCGGTAGCTGGCAGAAATGGCGGGGAGGGGACAACCTCGACCACATCTACTGGCTCTACAACCATACCGGTGACCCGATGCTTCTGGACCTGGCCCGTGTGAACCACGAGCGGACGGCGGACTGGACCGGGGGCATTCCCACGTGGCACGGCGTCAATCTCTGCCAGGGTTTTCGGGAGCCGGCGGAATACTACCAGCAGACGGGAGATACCCGCTATCTTCGCGCGACTGTGAGGAACTACGATTCGATCATGTCCGCGTACGGCCGGGTCCCCGGCGGGATGTTCGGAGCTGACGAGAACGCGCGTCCCGGCTACGCCGGACCCCGGCAGGCGGCGGAGACATGTTCCATGGTGGAGTTCATGCACTCGGACGAGATGCTTGTCGCCATCACAGGCGATCCGGTCTGGGCCGACCGCTGCGAGGATGTCGCATTCAATTCTCTCCCTGCGTCGATGACGCCGGACCTGGAGGGGCTCCATTATCTCACCGCGCCCAACATGATACAGTGCGACCGCGCCGACAAATCGCCGATGATTGAGAACGACGGGAGGATGCTCTACTTCGATCCGTGGTACCACCGCTGCTGCCAGCACAACGTGGCGTTCGGCTGGCCGTATTTTACTGAGCACCTCTGGATGGCGGCGGCGGGGAACGGGCTTGCCGCCGTTCTGTACGCTCCCTCGAAGGTCACCGCGCGGGCCGGGAACGGCGCGAATGTCACGATCACGGAGGAGACCGGATATCCGTTCGCCGGCACGATCGACATCACGATCGCGCCGGAAAGGGAAACGGCGTTCCCGCTCTCGCTCCGCATCCCAGGCTGGTGCGCTCATGCGCGCGTTCTTGTCAACGGCGCCGACGCCGGCGTCGCGCCCGGCCCCGGGACGTGGGTCATACTCGACCGGCCGTGGAAAAGGGGCGATGTTGTGCATCTGGATCTCCCGCAGGAGATCGGCGTCAAGGTATGGAAGGGGAACGGGAATACGGTCTCTGTAATCAGGGGTCCTCTCACCTACGCGCTGAAAATCGGGGAGCGCTGGGAGAGGAGCGGGGGGACGGACGCATGGCCCGCGTTCGAAGTCTTCCCTGCCACGGCGTGGAACTACGGGCTTCGTATGGACCCGGCAAATCCCGGTCGGTCGCTGGAGATCGTCAGGAAGGAGGGACCGCTGGATTCCCAGCCTTTCGCGCCGGGAAGCGCCCCCCTTGAGCTGCGCGTCAGCGCCGCCCGGATCCCGGCGTGGAAACAGGAATCAAACGGATTGATCGGCCAGATTCCCGGGAGCCCGCTTCGCATGGATGCCCCGGTCGAAACGGTGACGCTGATACCGATGGGATGCGAGCGTCTCCGCGTCTCGGTGTTCCCCACGCTCATCCGGTGAAAGCGACCGGTTTGACCCCCGGTCAGAACGCCGTCCTCATCCTGAGGCCGAACGTCCCGTTGGAGGAAACGGCTCCCGTCGCGGCCGTCTCGAGCCGGTCGGCTTCATACCATCCGTCGATCCAGATCTGGTAGACCGGCTCGAACGTCGCCAGGAGCTGGAGGCTCCGGGTCTTCACAAGGTTGCCCCCGAGGAATGTGGCGGCAAGAGGGTCTTCCGTCCGGTGTCCCTGTTCGACGTTCCCGCCGGCGTTCATCAGGAGATTCCCCCCCGCGTCATAGACATTGTCGCCGTGTCTCTCGTAGAAAAACCTGAGCGAAAGCGTCAGCCGCTCAGCAGGAAACAGATCCCCCCGTATAAACCACGAATCCGAGTTCGGCCCGATGCGCGGCCCGATGACCGCGCCGTTGCTCGTGTACGTGTCCTCGATGGAATAATCGTGCGAGAAAACGAACGGCTGGACGCGCGTCCACTCGACAATGAGGCTTGAGTTCCGGATCATGAGAGGATCGGTCAGATATACGCCGATCTGGTATGCGTTCTTGTTATAGTACCTGTTCTTGAAGAAGTCGCCGAAGTGAAGGTCATCGAAGAGTACTGTGCCGGCGAGCTCGAGCCCCGGCGTGAAATGCGTCCTCAGGTCCATCGACCAGAGACCGTTATCCCTGTCACCGCGGGCCCGTGCGGCCGACTCCAGGAGCATCATGGGGGCGAGGTAGGCCAGATCGGGGGACCTGTTGCTGTATATGACCATGTCCTGGAATCCGACGTCGAGGAGATGCGGGAACGAGAATTCCAACCTGTGGGCTGCGATGTACTTGTCCGCGATGGACGGGCCCTTCAGCTTTGCGGCGGAGTCCGCGGACACAAAATCGGTCCACGGGCGCGGCAATCCGAGAAGCCAGCCGTGTATGAACGTGAACCGGAGAAATTTGTAGTGAAAATCCGCGCGTATGAACGGGAATGGAGCGATATTATCCGATATGATCATCTTCTGATCGTATCCGGTCCCCCACAGGACCCGCTGTGTCCCCACCTGTGCCGACACGAGGCCGCCGTCGTACCGCACTACCCCTTCCGCCTGGTCGAAATTCTGTATGTTGGTCTGCCCGAGTGTCTGAATCTGGGAGATTGCCGGATCGCGTGCCAGAAGTTCCCGGCTCCCCCGGAACGCGGCGTTGACCGCCTGGAACGAGTACCCCAGGCGATTGTAGATCGTCCCCCGCGCGCTCGCACCCCCCTGGATGAACTCCGCGTGAGCGTTCCCGAGCGCGTCGCCCGAGATCCTCCTGGCGTCGAACGTCAGGAGCCCGTTCACGAAGAACGTAAGGTTGGTGTCCCGGTAGGCATACAGGTATTTCTGCCCGTCCGCAAAGAACCTGGCGGATCCGCTCGTCATCCCTTCGGAGGACGTAGCGATGAGCGAGTTCGTCCCCTCCGTGATTCCGCTCGCCTCGTACCGGAATTCGTCGAGGTACCGCCGGAGCCAATCGTTTTCCGACGCCGTGAGCCTGTCAGTACTCTTCCCGACGGTGACGAGGTACTCGCCGATTTCGCGCCGGGAGAGCGGGAGGACCACGTCGCTGTAGGAGTCGAGTATACCCCGCACCTCCATCCGTTTCAGAAACACGTACACCGGGTCGGTCGCTGGGACGTTTTCGGCCTGTCCGAACATGAGCGGAGGAACGGCCAGCAGCAGCGCTGCCGCAAAGATGAGATTTCTGTGAGTCATGAGGTGAACCCTGTGTGAATTCGTCCATCCCGAAACAGTCCGAATATACGGATTTTCGGCGGGGGATTCATCGTTTGGCACACTCCATTATCTGTATTGATTCTCAACTCATTCCCGCCTACATTTCCACTGTACTCCGTCCGCGGGTTCGCGCCATTTCCTTCGACGTCACATTTCGCCCCATGCGATCAATCAAATTGAACGTCCGTCTCCTGGTGGCTGTCCAGGCCCTTTCACTCTCACTTGCTCTCGCCCTCCCCGACAGCCTCCAGGTCCTCCTCACCAGGGCCCCCGGCTACGGCCCGTTCAGTCCTGTGATCCGGCTCAGTTACCCCGGGGAAAACGCCGGCCCGTGGGAGCGCGCCGTCGCAGAAGTCCGTGGAATCCCCGTGGACATACACGGTTTCAGCATCCGGTACATGAATCTCCAGATGGGTCAGTACGTCTTCCAGTCATACAGGAACGGCCTCGTCGATCCGGCTGTTGCACTCGATCTGATCAGACGCAATGGCTACGACACGACCAGGCTCATCCCGAAGGAAATTGGGCAGGATATCCCGATCGTCGCGGGAATCGACGGGCAGGGGAACTTCGTGTACATTATTGACACGCAGAATGATCACAGTTTCTGGGGGAAAGACCGGATCGTCATCCCCCCGTTCCGCCCCGGGGATTTCACCCCTGCGCAGATGGACAGCCTGAACGCCCTGATCGAGAGGCCGCTCGCGGAGTATGATTTCTTTGACGGGAAAAAGGTGCGTGAAGGGGAGGTCGCGGTGCGTCTCCTTCCCTATGTCAACGTCCCGCCGGAACGCGCGGAGGAGATGCGGGGGAAGATCGTGTTCGGCATCGGCACGTGTGAGTACCGCAGGGGGGTGTTCACTGTCGGTGATCGGAAGTACGTGTGCGCGTTGTCCAACGGATTTCAATCGGGCGTATACGGAGGAAGGGGGGACGAAGAGGCCTTTTTTCCCGCAGAGGATAGCAGCGACGTCACGCCGGCATCGTGCCTCAGGTACCATCAGGGCGACATGGTGGATATAGCGGATGAAGCGTTTCGCATCTCGCACGTTACGGTCGACGGGAGTTCTCTGACGCTCCGCCGGGAGAAGGCCGCCCCCGCAGGAGGTGGGATCGCCGTCGGTTCCACGGCAAGGGGATTCGAGGGCCGGACGCTCACGGGAGAGAACGTGAGTCTGCGTCAATTCAGGGGGAAGTACGTCCTCCTCAATTTCTGGTATCCGGGATCTCATCTCTGCCGGGAGGGAATTCCGTACCTGAACGACATTCACGCCGCGTACGGAAAAGCGAAGATCCAGGTTCTGGGGATGGCCCTTCCTGTCGGTCCCCCTCTTCAGTCGTTTGCCGCGGAAAACGGGATCAGATGGCCGCAGGTTCTTCTGGCGGACACGTCGGGCGTGGTGCGGGACTACGCCGTGGGAGGGTACCCCGCGACGTTTCTGATCGACCCGGGCGGAATGATCGTTTCAAACCTGAGGCTCTCCGGCGCGGATGCCTACCGTACAGTCGCCGCGGCGCTCGGCGACACCGCATCCATGATGTCGTTCATTGCCGGGGGGAACCAGAAATTCCGGTTTGCCGGAGAGATGAGGGGAAGCGTAGAGGTCGAAGGGGATTTCTCGGGCTGGCGTCGGCTTCCTCTTTACTGGAGCGGTTCGGAATTCGTCCGCGGCGTCACGCTCTCCCCCGGTCGCTATCACTACCGGTTCATCGTTGACGGGTCGCCTGTTCTCGATCCCTCAAACCCTGAGACGGAAGATGCTCCTCCGGGAAAGGCGGCGAACGTTCTCACTCTCCGGTAGCGCGCGATGGTTCGCTTCCCGGCATTCATCGGCGTTTCGCTTCTCATCGCTCAATCAGGATGCACACGGAACGACACCCCCCTTGGTCCTGGCACGCTGATCCCCCCCTCATTTGCGTTTGTCCCGGGTCAAACCATCTCGTACACGCGCCGGAATTTCGACGCCAACCACAACCCGGTCTCCATGTTTCAGCATGAGGTGACCGTCCTTGCATATTCCGGGAACGGTCCTCTCCCCGTCGGTACGCCCGGCCCCGTTGCCACGGTATGCGTGACGACATCGGAAGGCTCGGCTGTGCGGCTCGACACGGTGCTGATTGCGGCGGGAAAGGGAGGGATGGAGATCTTTGATCTCGAGTCGCAGAGATCCGGGCGCGTTCCGCTGCTTCCTCTCTGGAGCACGCTCATTGATCTGAGCATGAACCCGGCGCCGGATACGGTTCTGTCATACGATTCGACGTTTACCGTCGCGCTGGCTTCGGGGCACCTGCTCCGGGACAGGGTCATGCGCAGCGTGGTGACGCGATATGCGGGGGAAGACCGGATCCATGCCCTCGGAGCGCCTATCATCAACTGTTTCGTCTACACGCGGACGGTGTACGGTGCGGAAACCGTCGACACGGCGGGAGTTCTCCTCTTCCAGGGGCCCGTCATGTCGTTTCTCGATTCCCTCTGGTTCGCGGACGGCATCGGGCCCGTTCTGTGGACCTCGAGGGGGAGCGCATTTGAAACTGATTCGCTCGGCCTCCCGTTCTCGTCGTCGGCGCTTCAGGCCGTCTGCACCGATGCGTCATTCGACTCGTACGAAGTCCACTACGCCCGGGTGAACGGGAACGATCTCCTCGTTCTCAGGGTACCCCTCTACGAAATCCCCCCGCTCCTCTACACGGTTACTGAGGCGTTTGCGAAGAATTTTTGAGTGCCCGCTGCGCGGTCCCGCTCCGGACGAGCTTCTCACCGCGGCCGGCTCCTGCGGAATTCCCGATGTGAGAACCTCCGATCCCCGTTCGGTGACAGGCTCGTCGTCCTTGATCCGGACTCCGATGCCGCGGCATTGCACGGCGAACGCCGTATCCGTATCCGCAAACGCGGCGAGCCGGGACCTGCGCGATGCGTACTCTGCGGGGGAGATGCCGCACCGCGCGTCGAACGTCAGGAGCGTGAGAAGAACAGTCAGAATCACGCGCGGGGTGAGTCGCCTCGGCTCAGTCCTTCAGGAGTATCCTGTGCGACGAGACCGACGTCGAGCTCGGGATCGTCAAGTTCTGGGCACCGGTGAGCGCAACGGTCGATTCCACGTCGTACTTGGAATCCTCCCATACCGTCAGGCCGGTCTTGACAGCCTGGAAATACGTTCCCGATGTGGTTCCCGATCCCTCGACGAAGAAGTCCATCCCGTTCATCGTTCCTTTCCCCTTGACCGTCATTTTCCCGGTGTAGGAGATCTTCAGGCAATCGACCCCGAGTCTATTTTCCCGGGAGAGAAGAGTAAAGTCCCCCGTGGAGAGCGTGACCATCCTCCCGCCCATCGCATCGTTCGTGTCGGGCTTTGTGGCGGTCCATTTCTCGCCGATTTTCACCGGCTTCGTCGGCATGGTGTGGAGCCTGATGAGATCCTGCCGCCCCATCGACGCGGTGAGCTGTGAGTACTGCACCGTGTCGATAATCTCCTTCTTCAGCGTTTCTCCCAGTGCGGAGACCGTCATGCGGGTCCGCTTGCCGACCATCTCTTTGATATCGATTGTCGTATCCATTCTTGCGTTTTTCACGGCGACCGTCATCTGATCGGGGGAGACCGTGAACACCGTCGAGCCGTCCCCCCGGATCTCTTCCGGGACGAGCCTGATCGTGGAATAGGAGGTGATCGTCGATTTCATCTCCTGCCCGTTGACTTCCTGAGAGGATTTGATGAGTGACGTATCGGCGAACCGGTAGGCTTTTCCCTTCTCCAGCGTGTACTTGAGCGTGAACTGGTCCTGCGCGTGCGCGGGAGCGCAGGCTGCCGCTCCGGCGATCAGGACGATGAGGATGCTGCGGTGTGTGAAGCGCATGGGGGACTCCTTACTTGTTAGAGGTACGATGGACTGATGACTGGTAAATATCTGTAGTGCGCTGAATCTGCCGCGATCCGGACCGCCGTGAGGAACACGAGGCCCGCGGTGCGCGCAACCTTGCGCGTATTGATGAGTTCCGGCCGGTCGTTGACCGAGTGGTACACGCTCTCGAGCCCTGAATGGAAGAAGAGGTCGGGTATATTCCTTTTCATGAAGCTCATGTGATCGCTCCCTCCCATCGTGAGTTTCTGTTCCACAAGGACGAACCCCACGCGGGCGTTTTCCTCATGTGCGATCCGCGCGAGTTCGGGCGACCCCTCGGCACCGATCAGGAAAAGCGAGTCCTCGCCGTTCATGCCGACCATATCCATGTTGAGCATTGCCACCGTTGTGGCGAGGGGGAAAAGGGGATGGCGTGCGTAGTACTCGGACCCGAAGAGCCCTTTTTCTTCTCCCGAGAACGCGATGCAGAGTACGGTCCTGCGGGGAGAAGACGGGAGCCCACCCAGAGCCGCCGCGACCTCCAGAAGCGCGCACGTCCCGGAGGCGTTGTCGTCGGCGCCGTTGAATATGTACCGCGCCCCCGGCGCATGCTCCTTTTTGTATCCTAAGTGGTCGTAGTGCGCCCCCACGATGACCGTCTCGGACTTCAGGACGGGGTCGCTCCCGGGGAGCACCCCCACGACGTTGTTTGCCGACATGTCGCGTATCGAGGTGCTTGTCTGGATGAACGCCTCGGTCCCCGCGATCGGGCCCGAGCGGGGAACGAGTCTCGCGTCAATTTCCCGCTGGAGCCTCCTGAGCGAATCCACGCTGCCGAACAGCTGCGCGACGACCTCGGGCCCGGCGTGCACGACAGGGACTTTCCTGTTCTCCTCGGCTGCAAGCGTCAGCGGGAGCGCGTCTTTCGGCATGAACGTGGAAAGAGACGGCCAGGGGAACCCCCGCGGCGTCAGGGAAGCGTGGTTCAGCGGATCCGTCGCCACGATCACGCCGGCGGCCCCGTGCTCGACGGCGATACGGACTTTCGTTTCCACGCTGGAATACTTCGTCGGCGCCGTCCCGAGGAACACCGACGCGGAGTCCTCTTCCCCGGGTTCATGCCGAAGGACGAACACGATCTTCCCCTTCACGTCGATCCCGGCATAATCGTCATACTTGTACTCCGGGGCGGTGATGCCGTACCCCGCAAAGACGACGGGCCCGCCCGCGGACCCGTTTGCCGTCATTTCGAACGGCGTAAATTCCGTCTTGATCTCGTACGTCCGCTCCGCGGATCCCGAGCGGATCCGGAGCGCGTTCTGCTCTCCGAGTCCCACGATGTTCAGCGAGACTCTCTGGAAGAACGAGCCGTTCACCGGCCGCAGACCGTCCCGGGCGAAGGTCGCCGCGATATACGATGCCGCGGTATCGAGCTGGGGGCTGGGGGTGTTCCGCCCCATCATCGAGTCCGACGCAAGGTAAAAAATGTTTCTGTGGACGTCCTCCGGGGTGATCTTCTCAAATGCGGATGCGGGCCACGGCACCGCCGTGTGCGAACATCCGCAGAGAATCGCCGCGATAAGTATCGTCAAACAGGTACAGGGCTGTTTCATATCGTCCTTCGTCATAACGCGAGCCTGCGGCGCGCGTCACCGAATTGTGAGGTCCAGGCAGGGTTCAGTTGACTATGGTCCGCCGATAAAGGAAATTGGAGGGTCTGAACTCCGACCGCGCTCCGTCAGCGCGCCGCATGGATGGGTCAGGCGCAGGTCTGCCGGAAGCGCACAGACAGTGATGCACCTCCGGCAGATCGTACGTGGGGCGGTGCTGCTCCGGAGAGATCCCGGATCAGAATCTCACAGGAGCGGGTCTTGATGCCGGTCTGCGGGCCGGGCCGTCGTTGAGATAGAAATTTATGCCGACTCTCGCGCTGGCGTACCCCTTGAACGAGCTTGTGGTGCGGGCGTCGACGTTGTTGGCGGTGTTCGTAAACCCGACGGCGCCGTCGATGGAGATGTCGTTGTTCAGGAAGGACTCAACCCCGAAACCCACGGGGATCACGTATGATGAGTGCCAGGCCCCGTCAACGGGATCCGCCGTCCCGATGCCGAACCGCTGGTACATCATCATCCCCCCGCCGAGATACACGTAGGGATTGACGCTCCTCCTGGGAAAGAAATGCAGAAAGGCGACGACCGATACGGGTATCACATTGGCCTTGATGTACGATGCATATGCGCCGGGGTTCAGCGGCGTGGTCTGGTTGGTCTTCAGGACTTCGTATCCCGCCGCTAGGCCGAGGCCGAAATACCGTGCGATTTCGTAGCGGGCCACCACCTGGCCTCCGAAGCTCACTCTGTAGTCATTGTAGTCGGTGATCCAGTAGTTCGGACCCACGTCGATCCCGAGAGCCCAGCGTCCGAGAAGGTTCTGCGCATTTGCCGAACCGCAGGCCAATAACAGGGCAATGACCGAGGCAGTAAGAATGACATATGGTCGTTTCATCCGCGTTCTCCTTCGTGGTCAGAGGTGCAAACATCATAACGAAACTATACCTTTAGTGAAACAAAGTCAAGGAATATCATGGTACGTTCGCAATTGTTGAGGCACGACGGCTCTCTTGATCGTCGCTCACTGTTTTTCGCGACTCAATTTGCATAAAAACCTGATGAATCGGAAGAAAACGGGAGGACGGATTGGGCGGTGGATTCTGCGGGCCGCGCTTGTCGCAATGCTGGCAGCAATCCTCTGGCACTACTTTTCGAACATGCAGATCTCCCTCGTCGCTGAAAGGGTGAGGGGAATCGGGCCTATGGCGTTTCTCCTTCTCCTCCCCTTCGGCTATATCTTCCTGGCGGAATCATTCGCATGGCGGCTGACGATACGAAAAGACCCCCGTCCGGGGATCGGCCCCCTTTTTCTCATCCGGACCGCGACGGACGCCCTTCTCTACTCGATTCCGGGGGGCGTCGCCGTTGCGGAACCGATGAGGCCTGTACTTCTCAAGCGGGAATGCGGGGTCGACATCACGGAGGGGATCGGCTCGTCGATCATAATGAAGATCAACATCGCGGTTGCCCAGGCGGTGTTCATGCTTATAGGGTTCTCGCTTGTCGTCCTCCTCTACCCGGACGTCGCAGAGCAGGTCGGTCCCGGAAAAGGGCCGAGGGGTCTCGCCCTCGTCGCCTTCTCGCTTCTCATTGCCATCGCCTTCCTCACGCTCCCGTTCAGCGGTCGGCGGATGGAACAGCTCAGCTGGTGGCTCGCGCGCCTCCCGTTCCGTCCGCTTCGGTCTCTTCTCGCGCGGGGGGAGCCGCACATTCAGAGGCTTGATGAACATGTCGGCCGGTTTGCCCGGGACCACACCGGAAATTTCCTCCTCTCTCTCGTCCTGTCATTCTCGGCATGGATCGCCGTCGGCTTCGAGACGCTCCTGATCCTGCGGTTTCTCGGCGTGAACGCGACGTTCACGCAGGCGGTTGCGCTGGAGTCGACCGCCTCGCTGTTCCGGATTGTGTTTTTCTTTCTCCCGGGGGGTATCGGGGCCTCCGAGGTGGGGTTCGTGGCCCTTCTTGTCGCATTCGGATTTCCCGACCCCATCACGCTCTCCGCGGCGTATATCGCTGTGAAGAGGCTCAAGGAAGCCGTGTGGATTGTCGCGGGATACGCCGTTTTCTGGTTTATCGGATTCAACCCGTTCCGAAAAACGGCTCCCCCGTCTGGTGAAAACCCGTCGTGAAACGTTCCCGGCAATTTTCCCCCCCCCCGGCATCATTGCATCTGAAGGGATGACGTCGCGGGACCGGAATCTCACACCCCGGCTCTCCCCGGGGCGTCTTCTTTCTCCCCCGACAAGCGAGGTGTGCGATGAAACCTCTGGTGACGCTTCTCCAGGCGGTGCGCGTTTGGCCGCATTTGCGCGAAAACGCCTCACTGTGCTCTCCTCGCAAAATTTACCGGGTCGCCCACTTGACAGGACCGATGCAAATGAGTACATTTTTTTTGAAGGGGCTCTGTCATCCCGCATTTTTAAGGAGATCCTGAATCCCGAATACTTGATACGGTGTTACTGATTCGCGTACCATTGTCGTTCCACTTCACCGGGAGGTGAGTCATGACAACCGTGTCGGTTATCCGGGGTTTTCATTTCCTGTCCGTATTCCTCCTCCTCTTTCTCACTGCGTCCCCTCTTCTCGGCCGGGATATCCGGGATGATCAGCCGGCGTCGGATCCACGGTCGGACCAGGGGAAGGGAGCACTCTCCGGCAGGTCACCGTCCGCGCAGCCAGGAGCGCTCCCCCGCGAGTATGATCTCGCGCAGAATTTCCCTAACCCGTTCAACCCCTCAACGGTCATCCGGTACGCGATCCCGGTCAAATCGCACGTTCTCCTGACGGTGCACAATCTTCTCGGGCAGGTCGTTGCGACGATTGTAAACGTGGACCAGGATGCAGGGTTCCATGAGATCCGGTTTGACGCCCCGAACCTGGCGAGCGGTGTGTACCTCTACCGTCTCGAAGCCGGGAAATTCGTCCAAACTCGGAAGCTGACCCTCATTCGTTAGACGGAACATCAGGCGCAGCCGTCAGCCCCGCTTCTTCTTCCTCTCGTCCGGGCCGTGGACAAGCGTGCTGAATTTCGGGTCAAAATGCTGATTGATCCAGCGGTCGATGATTGATCTCTTAAACCGCCATTCCTTCCCCAGCTTTGCTGCCGGGATCTTTCTTTCCTGGGCCCACGTGTAAATCGTCTGCGGCTTCAGTTTCAGGTATGCCGCAACCTCTTCCAGCGTCATAATCTCGTCGTCGGTCATCTTACTTGAGCCACCCCGTAGTGTCAATGTCTGCCCGGTGCCGTGCGGCGGGAGGGACCGCCTCGCCGTTTCGTTCCGTTGTGCCCAGGAGCTGCTGGACGGAATACACGACCGCGGTGTAGAAGTTCCCCTCGTAGTTCCTGAAAAGCGCGTACGGTTCATCGCGACGTGCGAGAAACGGGCGCAGGTTCCACGCAAGCTGGATCCCAACGAATGCGAAGCCGTGCTGTTTCATTGTATGCCCGTGGGTGGTTGAGTATGCTGGTGCCCGGGTCAATGTAGCATTTCGTCCGTCTTTTGTCAAGTTTATTACTGTTTAGTACTGTTTATTGCTGCCTCTCTGCCCCCCGCGTCCCCCTGTAAGAAACCCGCCCCTCCGTGCGTCTAATATTATGAAACGCACACGTATGCCACTTGGGGGTGATGGCCATGACAATCCTTCCGGTGCCGGGCCACCCGGCCTTCGTTCTCCTTTCCGCCCTTCTTCTCTCCGGCTGCAGGCTGCCGACGTCCGTGGAGAGCGAAGACATCGTTGCCAGTCTGAGATTCTCCCCGGCGGCATTCGATTCCTTCAGGCGTAACACCGAAATACTCTACACGCTGAACCAATCCGCCCGCGTCACGCTCTCGATCGTTCGCCGCCCCGTGCAGGGAGCGGACCAGCCTGTCGTCACCCTTTTCACGGAGCTGTTTGAATCGAAAGGACTTCATTCGCACACGTGGCTCGGCGATACCTCGGCCGGGCTGTTTGCCCCGCCCGGCGACTACATCGGGATCATCCGCGTCGGCGGCCGCTCGTTCGAGGCGGCCGTGCGAGTCTTTCACTTTTAACAATGACATCTTTCCAAACAGGAGGGACAATGCACACAACGAATATCAATTCGATGATCCTGGCTCGCCTGCTGAAACGGATATTCGCGGCGGGGACCGCGCTCCTTATCCTTCTCTCGGGGTGCCGTCGGGATTCCCTGCATCTGACGGAACCTCCGGCGGCACAGGGGACGGAAACACCTGAAACGGGCGAACAGCTTCTGTGCGATGCGATCGACGCGATGACGTCTATCGCCGAGTGGACCGGATATCCCGGATCGCAGCCGGCGCCGGAAACCGTCCCCGCCGGAACGGGGAACACCGCAGCAGATTCGGTGTTCGTGTACGGCACTGTCACATCCGGGGGACTGGGAGTGGTCGTAACGGAGCGCCATACCCATCCCAAAGGGCTTCTCCTGATCACCGTCAGACGATCCTACGGGACTCCGGGGCGGATCGTCAGCGAGGTGGCGAAGTTCGACACCTACGAGGGGTTCCGCGCCGGTAAGCCGGCTCAGACGACAGTGACGGAGATATGCCCCGCGTCGCGCGATACGATCGTGACGCATGTGATAAGGAACGGGATTACGGAGTCGTACACGTTCCGCCTCCCCGTCGTTACGCGCGTCGAAAATCAGGTGGCCGGGACTGTAAGGATAACATCCCGGTATGCAGGTGCCGGCGGCGTGGTGACGGAGGTGACGGACGAAAACCAATCGCTCATACGAAGGACGACGAATTCCGCTCTCCCCTCGGGCGCTCTCTGTACGCGGACGGATCTCCCCGACGGAAGCTGGAAAATCGTGACGTCGCTTGGCAACGCAGACGGATCGGTGTCGCGTGAAACGGTTTCAGGACATTGAACCCGGGGGAGTCTCCCCCCTCGGTGGGGGGGAGGGGGGAGACAGAATGCACATGATTATCCTCATCGCAATGCTCGTTCTCCTCGCCCCTCGCGCGGGGGGCCAGCCGGAACCTGCCGGGCCGCCGGAACAGCCCCTGATCGAGAGTGCGGAAAACCTCGCCCCGGAGATCCCGCCGCTGGGACTCGACTCGCTCTACAGATCCCTGGCATTGATTGAGATCGCAAAGGCGGACGAGGCCATTCAAGCCTCGAACTTCTGGCACAGGCTCGTTCCCCGCGTCTCCGTGAACGGGGGGATAGGCATGAGGGATCTCGTGTTCACGGACGGAACCGGATCTCTTGTTCTCCCGAAGGACTCGTACCGGCTCACTGTCGCGCTTTCGCTCTCCGACCTTTTCGACGGATCGGCCTGCGCACGGGCGCAGATCCAGCGCGCGGAGGCGGAGACCCGTTTCCTCATTCTTTCCCGGAAGCAGTCTCTGGCCCGGCTCGCGCTCCTGCGAAAGAAGGATGATGTCGCCGGAGAGCTTGCCGCCCTCAGGGAAGAGCTCGCCGTGCGCACTTCCCTGGCCGCATTCCAGGAGCTTCTCTTTACGCAGGGGCGCGTTGATTTCCACGTGCTGTCGGGAGCGAAGATCGATCTGATCCGCCTGAAGCGCTCCATGGCCGGGCTCTCGTCCCGGATCAGAGATATTGATCGGGCGCTTGCAGCAACGGCGGGGCAATGATTGCCGGGGCGCTCGAGATCATCTGCGGGGTTGATGCGGGTGTCGTCAACCCGCTCCTCCTCCCGGCGACGCAGGGAGAGGAGAAGTTCGCCTATATCGTCATCACGTACGATGACTTCCCGGAAGTTTTCGACATCCTCTTTGTCCGCGGAAATCACGTAGCCGAGTATGTCTGCATCCATCACGACCTTCGGGCGATTCTGGGAGTCAAATCCGTCGAGATGCTCCTCCTGGCGTGCGGCATGCGGTGCAGGGTCTACTTGTTCTCCGTGTCTCGTCAGAGTTATGAACGGTTTCTGAGAACTTTCTACTGCGAGCCAACACTCAACGTGGTAATCGACCGCCTCTCGAGAAATCAAATTTCGGGTCTGCTCATGGATTCCGGCTGCAGGAACGGGATACTCGAGGTCGACCGCTCGGGCCTGCCGTTTCCGCAGATAGACCTTGCGCGCTTTCATTCACCGGAGGAGCTGCTTCACGAAGCTTCCCGTTTCAGACGGGGGCGGATAATCCTGTATGACCTGGAGTTGAACTCCGCGATCCGCCAGAGGGCGGAAATCCTTCAAGGGGGGGTCGCCGGGAGTGACACGGACCTTGACAGCGCGGATCTTCCGGGGGATGCCCCTCTGTCGGCGAAGGGGAGCGAAAAAGATTCCGCCGCAGATCCCTCCACGGGATCCGCTCCCTCCCCTCAGGTCGGCACGCCCGCTTCCCCGCCTCGGGAAGAGGAAGAGATCGTCTTCCTTTTCAGAAATGTCCTGAAAGAGTTCATTGAGGCCGTAAAGCTTCAGTACCCAACCCGGCTTGACAGGAAGATGAACGATCTTCTCTGCCGGGTGTTCCACTGTCCTGCCGCATTTGAGCCCGACCTCATTGTCGAGACGAACCTCGCAAAAGTGCTCACGGTAATCGAACTGGGCGTGGAGCTCGCCTGGACTCGCAAGCGGAAACTTCTGAAGAAGCGCGCGCTCGAAATCATCAAGAACCTCTACGAGACGCACAATGAGCTTCTGCGCAGCCACGGCGTGGATGCGAGAGTGCAGGATTGCTACCGGACGCTTGAATCATGATCCCCCCGGGGGGAAAACGGATCTGAATGAAGGCATCGACCCATATCGGCTTTGCGGGGCTCCTCTACCTCGTTCTCCTGACAACCGCCGGCGTCGGCCTCACTACGCTGAATGTGCTGGCGGTCGCGGTGGCCGCAGTCATTCCCGACATCGACAGCGGTGCGAGCCTGGTGGGAAGGGTGTTTCCTCCCGTCACGCGTGGTATAGAAAGAAGATACGGCCACAGGACGCTGACCCATTCGCTCCTCATGGTGTTCTGCATTGCTCTCCTCTCGCTTGTTCCCCTCCTTGCGGGGATCGACGTGTTTGCCTGCGTGATCGTCGGGTACGCGTCCCATCCGCTGCTTGACACGTGCACGCCGAACGGGGTTCGTCTTTTCTATCCCTTTTCGGGTGTCCGTTGCGTGTTCCCCTTCGACGGGAATTCCCCGCACAGGTTCAGAGTGGCGACCGGTTCAAAGCTGGACAGTGCGCTCGCCATACTCTTTTTTGCCGCGTGCATACCCGCGCTTTATGTCGCATCCCAGGGATACGAGAGGTTCATCCGTGTTGCGGAGCACACCGTGGAATCCGCCGTAAAGGACTACGAGGCATTCGCGCGCTCGGCGATCGTGTATGCATTGATGGAAGCGCACGATCAGTTGAGCGGCGAGCCGTTGAAAGGGAGATTCCATGTCGTCGGCGCGCTCAATCCCCGGGCGCTCGTCTTCGAGGGTCCGGACCGGAAGCTTCACACCGTCGGGAGGGATTTTGAATCGGAATACGTGGCGGACAACATCGTCTGCGAGAAAGGGGAGCCGGCGCGCTCGGCCGTCCGGGCAGTGGAGATGAGCGGCCGGCTTCTCGGCTTTCTCGGAGAATCAGGGGACACGTTGTGTGAGTCGTACTTCTTCGGCGATGTCGTGACCGCCGGAACGCCCGTCATACTGAGCCGCCCGAAATTCTTCAACGCGGTGACCGGTTCGGGAAAGGCAATCCGGTTGAACTACGCACGGGAGCGTGACCTGGGCGACCTGAACCTGAACGGCGTGCTTGCAGCCGGAGGGACGGTGATCGTCAAAACCGTCAGGAGAGAAGGGCCCCCGGCGCCGGATCACGCGCGGGCCGCCCCCCCGGGCGGTGTTCTCGTCGACTTTACGGTGAGCGTCGGTGAATACGTCGAGTTCAGAAAACAGAAGGGGGATACGGTCCGCGCGGGGGAGATACTCGCCGTCCGCGCCGTCCCTGAAAACCTCGATGAACAGAATGCGGTAAACGGGATGAGGCGTGCGAATGCCGATGTCCAGGATCGGGTATCGGTGCTCGGCCTTGATCGCGAGATCGCGGATGCTCTTCTCGCTTCTGCATCGGATTCTCTGGAATTCTCAAACGCTGTTGAGCTCGTGAAACGGGGATATGCTCCCCCCTCCTCCCGGGCTCGGTCTGAGTTAAAATGGGCCCGGACGAAACGGTCGCTTGAGAAGCTCCTCGCCGCCAGAACGCTGCTGGCGGGGAAGATTGCCCTGGAGCACGGCCGCCTGAGGCTTGCGGATTCGGCGTTGATGGTGAAGGAACGGTTTCACGCGATCAGGTCTGAATTTCGCTCCCCGTACGCCGGCATCCTCCTTGACGCCCGCCGCGAGCCGTCAGGGGGGAAGGAGAAGATCATATTCATCATCATGCGCTTCTCTCCGTAAACGCCTATGGTCTACCGCTGCGGGGCCTGCAGAAATGAAGCGGGAGAATTTTCCCTTGTGTGTCCATGGTGCGGCGCGTGGATGACGCTCGTACCGGCCCGGGAATCACGCGATGTCGATTCACTCCCTCTTCCTCTCCCCGACGTGCCGCCGTCGACTGTCCCAAGGATGAAGACACGCATCGGGTCCGTCGATGCGCTCGTGGGCGGGGGATTCGTCACGGGAAGTTCAGTCCTCCTGACCGGTCCGCCGGGTGCCGGAAAATCCACGCTTCTTCTCCAGCTCCTGGATTCGAGCGCGCAGTCGGCCCTGTATGTCAGCGGAGAGGAGTCCATCCAGCAGTTGAAGCTCAGGGCGGACCGGCTTCACATACATTCCAGGGCCATAAGCGTCCTGTTTGAGACGAACGTGGACACCGTTGTCTCGCACGTGCGGCGGGTCCCACCGGGGATGCTCGTCATCGATTCGATACAGACGGTGTACACGGAGTTGTCGGATTCCATTCCCGGGACTACCGTGCAGATCCGCAAATGCACGTACCTGCTCCGGAGGCTCGCGCAGGAGAAGGGGATGGTTCTCCTTGTGGTTGGGCAGGTGACGAAAGGGCTTCAGGCAGCGGGTCCAAAGACGCTGGAACACGCCGTGGACTGCGTTCTTTCGATCGGGATGACCGGCGAGCATCCGGACATCAGGACGCTCTCTGTGATCAAGAACCGGTTCGGCCCGGCGGGGAGTCTTCTCTCACTCATGATGACGGGGGACGGGTTTGCCGTGCCAAAGGAGGGGTGAACAATGGATGCGCGTCCCGGCCTGACTGACGTCCGGCAGGATCAGGCGTTCTTCGGAAGAGAGGAGGAGCTGCGCCGTGTCCTGAATAACCTGCGCGAAGGAAGGCACACACTCATCACGGGCAGGTTCGGGATCGGAAAATCCACTCTCATGAACGAGGCGAGGCTCCTCCTGACCGGCGAGAAACACAGGGTGGAGTTTCACTCCCGTGCCCCCGCACTCGGGAGGGACAGTGTTCTCACCGTGACCTCTCCCGCTCCCCTCGGGGAGTGCCTCAGAGAATTGGCGGGAGGGCTGTACAGGAACGGGGACCTCCACCTTGAGGCAGGAGGTGAACGTGCGGACTGGGGCGCTGTAAAGAAGGAATTCACGAGGCTCGGAGTGCGCACAATGGAGTCCGAGGTCCTGAAGGGACTTGCCGGGGGCGGGAAGAAATACGTCTTGTTCATCGCGAACCTCGACAGAATATCACTCTCGAGCATGAGGTTTTTCCAGTCCCTTGTCCGGATCACTATCGTATGCGGATCCGCGATCGAAACAAAGGACCTGGAACCGTTTAAGGGGTTCTGGGCCTCGTTCGACCGGGTGCAGCTGGAACGGCTCCCGGACGGGGTCGCACGGCAGCTTGTTTCTCACCTCATGAGCCTCTCTTCCCTCCACGCCGAGGACACGGCCATGTGCAGGAATGAGATCCTCAACTCCGCGGACGGGAATCCTTTTCATATCAAGAATCTGGTCTACAGGGCCGCCACGCAGAAGTCGCTCGGAAAGCAGGAGATCCGCGCCTTCCGTGAAGTGGAGGAAGGGCCGTACTTCAATATGGGCCCTCTCTACATGATCGGTGCCGGCGTGCTGACCGCGGTGAAGTTTTTTTCCGCCGGGACGGAGAAGCGTGAACACTACATTTACTATTCCGCGATCGGGTTCATCCTCTATCTCACGTTCCGCGTCTTTCGGAGTTTCTTCGTCTTTCGCCCCCAGCGGCGGAAATGAGGGGCGGCCGTGTTGAGTATCGGCCGTTTTTTTTCTACTATCTGAAGAGCGGCATCCTCTGCTCCGCGCAGGAAAGTGGGGAGCCGTCTGCTGATTCCACCGGAAAGGACTGACAACGATGAAAAGATGCACGCTGGGAAGTTCAGGTATCTCGATCACGCCGCTTATTTTCGGCGGAAATGTGTTCGGATGGACTGTCGATGAGCCGGGGGCGTTCACGCTCCTGGACGCCTTCGTTGCTTCAGGGTTCAACTGCATCGATACCGCCGATTCGTATTCGACATGGGTCCCGGGTCACACCGGAGGCGAGTCCGAGACGATCATCGGAAAATGGATGCGTCTGCGGGGGAACAGGGATAAGATGGTGATCGCCACAAAGGTGGGGAGCGAGATGGGCCCGGGGAAGAAAGGGCTGTCGAAGTCCTACATACTCAACGCCGTCGAGGACTCTCTCCGCCGGCTCCAGACCGGATACATTGATCTCTATCAGACGCATCGCGACGATCCCGGAACTCCCGTCGAAGAGACGCTCGATGCGTATGCGCTCCTTGTGAAGGTGGGAAAAGTCAGAGCGATCGGGGCGTCGAACCTTACCCCGGCCCGGCTCTCCGAATCGCTCGTCGCGGCGGAGAGGACGGGGTATCCCCGCTATCAGTGCATGCAGCCCCACTACAACCTGTACGAGCGGGCGGGATACGAAAAGGAGCTCGAAGGGCTCTGCCGGTCGAAAAACCTCGCCGTGATCCCCTACTTCCCTCTCGCGGCCGGGTTCCTTACCGGAAAGTACCGCTCGGTGAATGACCTTTCGAAAAGTGCGCGCGGTGCGGGACTCCGGAAGTACCTCAACGAGCGCGGCTTTCGCATACTCGCGGCCCTCGACACCGTGGGGGAGAGGCTCAACGTCTCGCAGGCGGTTGTCGCGCTCGCATGGCTGCTGGCCAGGCCCGGCATCACCGCACCGATTGTGAGCGCCACAAGCATCCGCCAGTGGGAGGATATCATGCGTGCCCCGGACGTGATGCTGGACCGGGCGTCAATCGAAATGCTTGACAACGCAAGCCTCTGAGGCCGCGCATGAACGTCATGCAGATCCGGAAGATCACGAAACTCCCGGGAGACACTTCTCCGCTCGTCGCCTCTGACATCCCCTCCCCGCGTCCGGGCGACATGGAGGTGCTCATCGGCGTTTCCGTGTGCGGCATTTGCCACACCGATCTTGATGAAATCGAAGGGAGGACGGCGCCCCCCCGGCTTCCCGTCGTTCCGGGGCATCAGGTTGTCGGGCGGATCGTGGAGACGGGGCGTTCCGTGAGCGCGGTCAGCGTCGGACAACGGGTCGGCGTCGGCTGGATCTATTCGGCGTGCGGCGTGTGCAGGTTTTGTCGCGACGGGTACGAAAACCTGTGCCCCGAATTCCGGGCTACGGGGAGGGATGTTGACGGGGGATATGCCCAGTATGTCGTGGCGCATGAGGATTTCGTCCACCCGATCCCCGGGGTGTTCTCGGACGTCGAGGCAGCCCCGCTCCTCTGTGCCGGTGCGATCGGGTACAGGTCGCTCAGGCTTGCGGGTATCAGGGACGGCGAGACGCTGGGCCTGACCGGGTTCGGCGCGTCGGCGCACCTGGTACTGAAGCTGGTAAAACACATGTATCCGCTGTCGCGTGTCTGCGTGTTTGCCCGCGGTGAATCGGAACGGGCGTTTGCCCGGGAACTCGGAGCTGCGTGGTCGGGGGATACGAATGACAAACCGCCGGAGAAGCTTCGGGCAATCATCGACACGACCCCGGCATGGGGGCCTGTCCTGGGAGCGCTCGGAAACCTCGAACCGGGGGGGAGGCTTGTTATCAACGCCATCCGGAAAGAGGAGGGGGACAAGGAACTCCTTCTCCGGCTCGATTACCCCGTGCATCTCTGGATGGAAAAGGAGATCAAAAGCGTCGCGAATGTGACCCGGCGGGACATACGGGAGTTCCTCGCCGTTGCGGCGTCGATCCCCCTCAGGCCCGAGACGAGGGAAATTCCACTGGCCCGGGCCAATGAGGCCCTTCTCGGGCTTAAAAAGGGGGGTGTCAGGGGGGCCACAGTCTTGAGAATTTCCTGAGGAACGCCTATATTCCACTGCCGTACCCGTTCACACGCATAGGCCCCCCGCATCGCGGGGGGCCTTTTTTTTGTCCCTGCCGCACATTGCTCCGGAGAACTCCGGTCATGACGATTACAGAACTTTCGATAAAACGCCCCACGCTCGTCGTTGTTGTTTTCTCAGTCCTCGGCGTTCTCGGGATATTCAGCTACACGCAGCTCAAGTACGAGCTCCTTCCCAAGATCACGCCGCCGTACGTCACGATCACGACGATCTATCCCGGCGCCTCCCCCGCTGAAGTCGAGACGAGCGTCACCAAGGTGATCGAAGATGCCGTCTCCGGCATCGACAAAGTCGCCAATGTCTATGCGACGTCGTCGGAGGGAGTGTCCCTCGTCTCGATGGAATTCACGATGAGCGCCGACGTCAACGTGTCGCTTCAGGACGCGCAGAGGAAAGTGAGCGAAGTGAGTTCGAAGCTCCCCTCCGGCGCCAGGAACCCCACGTTCTCGAAATTTGCCCTCGACGAGCTCCCCGTCCTGCGCATCGGTGCGACCGCGAACATTCCGTCGCGCCGGTTCTTCAAGATGCTCGACGACCTGATCAGGCCCCGGCTGGCGAAGCTCGAAGGGGTCGGCCAGATCACGCTCGTCGGCGGGGACGAGCGGGAGATCCATGTCAACATCGACGCGGCGAAGCTCCGGTCGTGCGGCCTTTCGCTCCTGCAGGTCGACCAGGTGATACGGGCGTCCAACCTCGATTTTCCCACGGGGAAGATCGAGCAGGGGGCGGCGCAGTACATCGTCCGCCTGGCCGGCAAGTACCGATCGATGGAGGAGCTCCGCGGCCTTGTCATCGGCGGCACGCGGGGAGGGGGGACGATCAGGGTCGGGGATGTCGCCGAGGTCGAGGACGGCCGGAAAGACTACACCCAGCTCAGCCGGATCAACGGGAAGAGCTCCGTTGGCATCATCGTGCAGAAACAGGGGGACGCGAACGCCGTCGAGGTGAGCAGGGTTGTGCGCGGGGAGATGGAGCAGCTTGAGAAGGAATATGCGGACGTCGGCCTCGCCTTCGAGGTGGCGCAGGACGGTTCCACGTTCACCGTGGACGCCGCGAACGCGGTGAAGCACGATCTGGTGCTCGCGGTCATATTCGTCGCCATCGTGATGCTTGCCTTTCTCCACAGCATCCGGAACTCGGTTATCGTGATGATCGCAATACCCTCTTCGCTTGTCTCCACGTTCATCATGATCTATGCGTTCGGCTTCTCGCTCAACCTGATGACGCTCCTGGGGCTCTCGCTCGTAATCGGGATCCTCGTCGACGACTCGATCGTTGTTCTCGAAAACATCCACCGGCATCTGGAGATGGGCGAAGAGATGCGCGTCGCGGCGCTGAGGGGGAGGAACGAAATCGGGTTTGCCGCCATCTCCATCACAATGGTGGATGTCGTCGTGTTTGTTCCTCTGGCCCTGGTCTCCGGGCTTATCGGCAACATCATGAGGGAATTCGCGCTCGTCGTCGTCTCCTCCACGCTGATGAGCCTCTTCGTGTCGTTCACGATCACCCCTCTCCTTGCGTCCCGGTTCTCGAAGATCGAACAGATGACCGCGGGGTCTCCGCTGGGGAGGTTCGCGCTCTGGTTTGAGAATCAGTTTCACCGGCTCACCGCCGATTACCTCAAGGCGCTGGAGTGGAGCCTTGCGCACCGCGGGAGGACGTTTCTGGTGGCCCTGGGCCTGTTCGTCGGCTCCATGCTCCTTCCGGCGTTCGGCTTTATCGGATCGGAGTTCATGCCGCAGTCGGACCGCGGCGAGTTCACGGTGACGATGGAGCTTCCTTCGGGCTCCTCCCTGGCGAATACGAATTTTGTGACTCTCGACGCCGAGAGGATCGTGTTGGCGATGCCGGAGGTGGACAGGGTGTTCACGAACGTCGGCGTATCGACCGAGGGATTCGTGGGACAATCGTCGAATTATCTGACCGAGCTGAACGTCACGCTCGTTCCCAGGGAAAACCGGAAGAGATCCACCGACGAGGTCAGCGAGGCCATCAAGAAGAAGATCCAGCAGATCCCGGGGGTGCAGGTCCGGACGAGCCCGATCGGCATATTCGGGACGGCCAACCAGTCGCCGATCGCGCTCCTGGTGAGCGCGCCGGAGTACGAACAGGCTCTGAAGGCGGCCGAGGGGCTTGCCGCCGTGGTGCGGACGGTTCCCGGGACCGCGGACGTAAGGCTTTCCTCGGAGATCGGAAAGCCCGAGATGCAGGTCGAGATCGACAGGGAGAAGATGGCCAGTTTCGGGCTTACGCTGAATGAGGTCGGGGAAGCGCTCCGCATCGCGTTCAACGGCGACGACGAATCGAAGTACCGTGAAGGCACGGACCAGTACCCGATCCGGGTTGTGCTCGACAGGCTCGACAGGTCAAAGACCGATGATATCGGTTCGCTCACGTTCGCCTCCCGTTCCGGCAGGCTCATTCAGCTCAAACAGTTCGCCACAATCACGCTGGCGACAGGCCCGACGAAGCTCCAGCGCCAGAACCGGAATTATTCCGTCACGGTCAACTCCCAGGCGGTGGCGCGCCCCGCGGGGAGCATCGTCGCGGACATCAAATCCGCTGTCGGGAAGAACCCCCTCCCGCAGGGAGTCGGAATTTCCTACCTCGGCGACGAAAAGAACCGCTCAGAGTCGTTTGACAGCCTGTTGCTGGCGCTGGCGGCGGCGATCCTCTTCGTCTACATGATCATGGTCGCACTCTACGATTCATTCGTCTATCCGTTCGTTGTCCTCTTCTCGATTCCGGTGGCCGTCATCGGCGCGTTCCTGGCGCTGGCGCTCACGATGAAGGCGTTGAACATCTTCTCGATGCTGGGAATCATCATGCTCGTGGGGCTCGTGGGGAAGAACGCGATTCTCCTTGTGGACAGGACGAATCAGATGCGGAAGGAGAAGGGCCTCTCCGTCCACGACGCGCTCGTCGAGGCCGCGCAGACCAGGCTCCGCCCGATCCTCATGACGACTGCGTCGATGGTCGTGGGGATGTCCCCCATCGCCTTCAGCCTCAGCTCGGGCTCCGAATTCAAGAGCGGACTGGCCTGGGCCCTCATCGGAGGCCTGTTGAGTTCCCTCCTCCTGACGCTCGTCCTGGTCCCGGTCGTCTACACGACGGTGGACCGCTGGCGCGTCGCACTCACGGACCTGCTCTCCCCGGACGGATTGGCAATACTCAGGAGAAGGTTCTATATTGGGTCACACGCGAAAGTTCCGCCGCACCGACCTGTCACCCCGGCCCACAATTGACAACAGGTTACCCTCTCGCCCCCGACCTCCGGATCTGGATTGAGGCCGCCGTCGAGAACACATTGACTGTTCACCAGCTCAACGGGTTCGTTGAACTGTGCCACTCCATGGCGGCGGTGGCTCTGCGGAGGAAGATTGCCCCCATGATGCTCGACTCCGGAGTTCACGGGACGAACTACCGCGATCTGGCGTACGACTGCATTGCGGAGCTATTCCAGCGGGGGGAGGACGGCTCGCTGCTCCAGATCAGGGCGTACTTCCAGGGGGTTGACCGCGCTGCGGCGTCCGACCAGGAGCTCCTCACGCATCTCCGGAGGATCGTCTTCACAAAGGTCAACCACGGGGTCGTGCGGTTCTACGGCGAATCGGATCCCGATCTCGGGAAGATCCTCCGCAACATCAAGCTCTCGGTGCAGGCCCTTCACAACTATGCCGTGGTGGAACGATTCGGCGAGACTTACCTCCTTCCGGCGCTCTCCGACCCCCTGGAGGAGCTTCCTCCGTTCTCCCGGGAGGAACTGGAGCGTGCGCTGAGAAAAAACGCCACGCCCGACGACCACGTGCCCGCAATGCTCGCGCATCTCTCCCGCATCCTCCGGGGCCAGCATGCGTGCTCGAGGCTTGTCTCCCTGACCTCGGTGGCGCTTGCGATCAAGTCGATCTATTGTGCTCCCGGCTCGGCGGAGCCCGGGCATGCGGCCGCGGAAGATCCCTTCACGGTGCCGGAGATCCTCTCGCTCGTGCAGACCACGTGCAGGGAGGTTCTCGGAAGGATGGCCTCGGAATACGTCGACAGCGGCAAGGTGGAGCGCGACATGTTCAGGAACTACGTTGAGGTGATAGAAAAGAACGTTGCACAGCGGTTCACGGGTGAAGATTCCGACGGCCACTCGCTCTATGCAGGGCTCCAGTCTCTGGTCCCGTCGCTTTCGGAGGCGGAATACCGGTCCACCCACAGGGCCCGGCTGGAATATCTCGCCCGGCTGGCGTACAAAAGGTCCGTCGAGGTGCTCCGGTTGAACATCTGAATGTGTGTAATCCTGGGGGAAATGCCGGAATTCAGAGGCACGTCCCGGGATTCCTTCCCACGGTTCAGCATGAAGAAGGAGATGCAAGGATATCTCAAGTGACGATGGAACATCCCGGCGAACATAGAATCGAGCTGTATGTCCTGCGCGCGCCTCTCGGTGAGAGAGAGCGTCTGGAGATCGAATTCCACCTGGGGGAATGCGAAGGATGCCGCAGATTGGCGGAATCCGCGTCGTCATACTACGCCGATCTGCAGATTGACATTCTGACCCGCCCGGCCGAATTTCCGGACCATTCCCGGCATCTCCCGGTGCGGTCCGCCCGGTTCCCGGCGATTTTCGATCCGCCGTTCAGGGATATCCCCCTCTCGCAGATTCACCCTCCGGGAACGGTGCGGAGATTTGTCCGGGCGCACCCGTTCGTCGCCGGAGGCGGAGGGCTCGCCCTCCTCGGCGGGCTGGCCTTCCTGATGCTCACGTTCGACCTGATGCCCGCGAGGGATCTCGCGCTCAGCACCGTCATTGAGAACCCGGCCTCGAGCACGCTGGATGCGTACAATAAGGAGGGAGAGAAGCTCTGGTCGTATCCCGTTGAGCGCCTTAACGATTTAATGGCGGCCGGGCAACGGACGGGACAGCCGTTTGTCCAGGTCGCGGACCTGTACGGTGACGGCAGAAAAGAGATGCTCACCGCGCTCCCTTCTTCTCCGGATGGAGCTCCGTACAGCGAAGTGCTGCACATCATCAACAATGAGAATAAAGAAATCCTGGCAATCAGGCCGGGAGAAGCGCTCACGTGCCGCGGCCGGATCTATCCCGGCGAATTCCGGATCACCGGATTCAGCGTCGGCGACTTTTCGGGGTCGGGCCGCAACGAGATCATCATCGTGATGGGCCACCTCCACTCGCCGACTGTGGTGTCCCTGTATGACGCCGGTGGAAGTCAAATCGGGACGTACAAACACTTCGGTCAGATCCGGATGATGGGGACAACCCCGATCGACGCCGGCAAAGGGAAGGAATTCGTCCTTTACGGCATGAGTGACAGCAAGGAAGGGATCAACATGCAGGTCGTCATAGGTCTCGATCCCTCGCGCCTTATCGGTGACGGCGAATCATCCTACTCCGGCGGGTTCGGGCTTCCCGTCTCGGGCGCGGAGCGCCATTACGCCTGGATCCCGCGGACAGACGTGGTGAAGGAGTATGGGGGAGAGATGGTCATCGGGGGAGCGAAGGCCGTCCTCCTGCAGCACGAAACCGGGTTCCGGATCGAGACGACGGCACAACCGGATTCCATCCCGGCCTACTTCGAGTACATATTCCGCGCGGACTTCGGCATCGTCGAGGTCAAATCCGCCAATTCGACGAAGAACCTCTATGACCGGCTCGCGGCGCGGGGCCGCGTCAGCGGCGATTTCTTCGACGGGTACATGAAAACCGTCGCCGGGGAAATCCGTTACTGGGACGGGCACACCTGGCAGCCCCGGCCGGTGGAGGTTCTCGCCGGCCGGAACCCTTCGGCTGAACCGGCGCCGAAGCGCCTCCCCGTTCCCTGAGAACGCGCTCCGGACTCCTTCTTCATCAATCCCCCTCTCAGCTTGCCTGCGCCTGCTTCTTTCCGTTCCCCTTCCCCTCATGCCAACCCGCATGCTCCCATTGATTCTCATCCCGCAACGCGATACATTTGGCCTCAATCAACAACTACGGGACCGGGGTACACATGGAAACGACTTGGACCCAGAACGTCGTGAGGATCACCGTCGTGCGCCTGATCGTGGTCGCATTTACGATCGTGGCGTTCGGGTTCCTCTTCTTCCGTCTGAGCGTATTTGACCTGCGGGTGCTTCCTTCCCAGTTTGTGACGAGCGGGGTCACGGCGTCCGTGTTTTTTGCGGCGCTGGCGTCGCCCCGGCGAAGAGACGGGTATATCGCTCTTCTCGTCTGGTACGCCGTCCTGACGTTTCTTGTCGGCCGGTTTACGCTGTGGCAGGCAAATGTGTATGGTGCATACGTTGTCGGTGTCGGCGCGGCGGTCTACGTCTACAACAGCTTCGTCCGCAGGGAGATTGTCCGCGGTGGGGTGCAGCGCGTTGCGTCCGCCGGCGTGCTCACGGCGATCGCGAATGCCGTCATCATGGTGTACGTCGGCCTCTTCTCCTGGCACACGGTGTTTGCGTCGGCCGGTTTTTTCGCGTCGATGGTCTTCAGGAATCTTCAATTCGGGACGCTGGTAGGGATTGCCTTCGGCATCGGGGCGGAGTTCGCCGGGTACATCATCCGCAGGATGAACGGGAAGGAGAAGGTGGTGTGAACAATTTCCTCGGAATTGAGCTGAATCCGGCACTCCGAACAAAATCCCCCCCCGGGGCGTTCTGTATAATAGACGGGGCGAGCGACCCGGGATGCCCCGGGGAGTTCACTGGAGCCCGATAATCACGGCGGAGGAAAACATATGCCGGGTACAAGAGAAGTGTATTGGGCGGTGGAGTACGTCGAGAACGGTAAGCGGATTGTTTCGCTTGATCCTGTGAGGCGGACGACGCCCGAGGAAGCAAAGAGAGCGTTTGAGGAATCGCGCGGGATTCCGTGGAAGGAGCTTGAAAGGAGAGGGGCGAAGGTCGTGCAGCAGGAGGTTCCCCCTATGGCGCAGATTCCCCACGCATAACGCCGAAGAGCACGCCCCTCTCCGGCGTGTCCACAGGCCACGCCGCTTTCTGGCACGGCCGGAGGTGTCGCCGCCCTTCGGCGCCATCGGGGATGGCGCCGTTTTCAGGCGGCATCGAGGATGGCGCCGTTTTCAGGCGCCACCGGCAGCCCCACCGTTATGTCCCGCTCCATTTTCCCGCCAGGCTTTTGACGAGTGCGAGCACCGCGAATGACGTAATCAGAAGTATCGCGGCCATGCTCAGCGCTCTCCGCATGTCCAGCTCGAACCCGATGTAAATCGCAAGCGGCATCGTCTGTGTTCTCCCGGGGAAGTTCCCGGCGAAGAGTATCGTCGCCCCGAATTCCCCCAGTGCGCGGGCCCATGTCATTATCGCTCCCCCCAGCGCCCCGCGGAGAGAAAGGGGAAACGTGACCCTTCGGAAGACTTGCCAGCCTGTCGCGCCGTCAATGGCGGCCGCCTGTTCCAGGTCACGGTCGACGGACGCCAGCGCGACCGCGAGCGTCTTTACGTAGAACGGGGACGAAACGAAAAGCTGTGCCAGCACGACCGCGGCCGGCGTAAAGGGGATTTCCATCCCCAGCGCGCTGAAGAACGGCCCCGCCAGACCCCGCCTCCCGAACGTGACGAGGAGTGCGATCCCCGCGACGGAGGGGGGGAGAACGATCGGGAGATCGATGAGCGCGTCGAGCGCTTTTTTTCCGGGAAATTCCTTCCGTGCGATGAGGTAGGCCAGAGGCGTCCCGAAAAGAACGGTGAGGATGACCGTGGCGAGCGTCGTGAGTATGCTCAGGCTCACCGCCTGGGCCGACTGCGGGTCAAGAAATGCGCCGAACATGTCGCGCGGCGGGACGCGAAGGAGGAGTCCTGCGGTGGGGACAAGGAGGAACAACACCAGGGGGACGCTGGCCAGCGCGAGGAGGATCCGGTGTTTCTTCTCATTCATCCGTCTTCTGCTTTCCTCCCTTGACAATTCCGCCCCCCGGGTGGAATTCTGAGCCACGCACAGGGGAGAAACGTCTGCATGCGCGAACGACCGGAGCGGAGGGACTACTCCCGTTCCGGAAGCCTGACCTTGAACCAGAGATTGATCTGATCTCCGCGGAACCGTTCGTCGGATCTCCCCTCCCCCATGCCGCCGGGACGGGTTCGCCGCGCGCCGAATCCCTCCGATCCGCCTTCAGGTTCTCCTTCCGGAGCTCTGCCGGCGGAGGGGATGTCGGGTGAGACGCTCCCCGTTGAGGTCACCGCGCCAAGTCCGATGAGACCTCCCCGCTTTGCGCCTATCCCGAACGGGTGTATCGCGCCGGGCGCAAGGGGGACCCGGAGCACATACACGAGCGTGTCAAGCTCCCGGTGGAACCCGGCCTCGATCCCGCCCGTCGCAAGTATGCTCATCCGTTCATGCAGAGTCTCCCCCGAATAGAGTTCGAGCTCCGTCGGCGCCGCGCGGTTCCCTCGCCGTCCGCCCGGAGGAGAGAGTTCGTCGCGTTCCTCGGGTCCGGCCCCCGTGCCCCGCGGGGGAGCTGACGGTGGATAGCGGACGCCGAAAGACCTTTTCGTTCCCCCCTCGCTGTCAAACCACCATGTGATCCCCTGCCCGAGTATGAGTTCCTGCATTCCCCTGTCGGTCGTCCGGAGTCCGATGTACGCATATTCGCTGTCGTTGCAGACGGTGAGGGACATCCTCCTGTCGGAATATGCGGGTGCGGGCCAGCGGGCTCCCGGCACGGTGAGGACGGCGTCGGGGCTCCGCCAGCGGCTCGCGATTTCCGATGTGCCGCATCCCGCCAGAAGGGCGAGCGCCGCCGTGACGAGGAGTGTGCCGGCTGAGCGCGAAGTTCTCATGAGGTTACTCCAGTCCGAATGCGGCGACAAAGTCGAAGCTCAGTCCGTCTTCGACGGGAACAAGAAGGAGCGAAGGCCGTTCGATCTTGAATGCTTCCAGGCTGAGCACGAAACTCCCCTGCACCACAACCTTCTCCTGCGACCAGTGCGCGACGGCACCGGCCGTGACGTCCCGCGTGACGCCGTGGAACGTCACCTTCCCCGTGATGTACAGGCTGTCTCCCTTCTGCGTGAATCCCGTCCCGTCGAAACTCGCGTCGGGGTAATCGATCGCATCGATGACCTCCATTGCGTGCGAGTCGCGGTTCGAGTTACCGCTGTCGAACGTCGTCACATCCACGGTTCCCGCGACCTTTTTGAATTCCTTCGCTCCGGGGTCCGCCTCGACGTCGTATGTGACGTCCTTGCTGGTGGCCTCTATTTTGTGGAGCGGGTGCACCATCCTGTACGTCATCGACGATTCTCCCTTCACCTGCTTCAGGTGCCGCACCTGCGCGGGGGCGGGGACGACGGCAAGAACCGCGAGAAGAAAGAAGAGAAGGAGCACGAGAAGCGCCGACGTGGCAATGAGCGTCTTCATGAAATTCCCCCTAGAATGTGATGACGATAAGCGACGCGGCGAACACTCCCGTGGTGGCATACGCCGATATCTGGTGGAACCGGGCGGTCGGGAGGTCGATATAGCTGAAGCGCCCCGAACGCTTCTTGATCATATTGCCAACGATCGGCGTGAGCACCATGCCCGCGAAATGGACCCATGCGAGCGTTTTGTGAATCGTTGTCGTGCTCGTCTCGTCCCGCCGGATGAGGGGCGGGGGGGAAATCACCGCGAGCAGGCCCGTCAGCCCGTACGAGATGATCGTATAGGTAAGGAATTTGTTGTGATTGTTCTGGTCCGTGCGCTCCTGGCTCGCGATATTCTGCCCGTTCGGACCCTGTGTCGGAATATTCGAATCGTTCAGCGTCTTCTGCCCGTAGTAGAGCGTCGCGGCCATGAGCCCGAGCGTGACGAATCCGCCGATCTGGTGCATTGTCAGCATTGTTCTTCTCGCGGAAAGCTCGCTCTTGCGCGATTCGGGCGAAAGCTCCCCCGCGATCCCGATGGAGCGGAAGAAGCCGTGCTCCCCCCAGAGCCCGCTTTCCATGAAACTCATGTTCGACGGAAGGAGGCGGGCGGTGGAGCGCGGCGCCGCCTGGGCGACGGGGGTCGTGTCAGGGAACGCTGCCGAGGGGATGAGAAAATCCGATGTCCCCCAGCCGGCCTGGAACGCCGGGGCCTGAAGTGCGTCGGTTGCAGGGATCAGTGCCGGGCTTTCCGCCGCGGTCGCGCGCGCGCTGTCGCCGTCCGCCAGCGCGATGGGGGTCCATAAAATGAAAAACAAGAGAGCGGTGCAGAGGGCCTTCATCGTACGGTATCCTGTCGTTGTGTGTGGGTGTGCACGCTCCGATCCGCGGAGCGTTTATGAATACACATGGAGCGAGTTGCCTGTCAGCGTTGTCTTGTACGAACCCAGCGGACTCCCCGCCGGCCCGGTGATCACAGCTCCGGCGGGCGAAAACCGTGAGCCGTGCGCGGGACAGAAGAATGAGTTCGTACTGGCATCGAATACGACGGTGGATCCCTGATGCGTGCATGCGTAGCTGGCCGCAACGTAGCCGCTCTGGGCATGGGCCACGATCACGCCCACATTATTATAGACGTATCCCCCGACATTCCTGAGTGACGCGTTTGCCGCCGCCGTGAGGTCGAGCGTGAAGTCGACGTTGGCCGGGGCCATGATGTTCCCGCCGGCGTTCGGGTTCGTGCATGCCCCGAATGCCGCACCGCAGGCGCAGGCTGCGGCCCCGTACCCAAGTATCGACAGGAATTCCTTTCTGTCCATCCCCTTCCCCCTTTCGCGATGTCACCTGTGTGTGGTATGGCGCCGGCCGGGTCGTCCTTTCATGTATGAAGGAATACGCGCGTGATGCCGGAAAACTCTCCGCACTCCAGAGGGAGAACCCGATCGCTCAGAGGTTGTGATTGCGACTGGAGGCACACGCCGTACATCCCGGACACCTGTCAACGCCTGAAACTAGTAGCAATCCGGGATAACTCGTGGCTCCTTTGAGATTGGATGAAACGGGGCGACAGAAACAGCTTCATAACAATAAAGAAAAAGCTTATATTTGTCAAGGTATAGTTCACAGATTATAGTACATTTCGTACCGTATGTTACCATTTGGTAACCTTTCTTGTTTCCTCCGGGTTCGTCTTGCTACTCCCTCATGTGAATTCTATATTGCTCCTCATTATCGCCTTTCATCAGGCCGCCCCTTTCTCCTCACGCGCCTCGCAGTGAGCGTCAGGAAGGGCGGACAAAAACCCATTGCGGAAAGGACGTGGCATGATCGTTGTCGACAACGTCACGAAAACGTTCTCAGTCTCCCGACAGCAGCGGCGCGAGATGGGGCCCGAATTCAGGGGAACCCGCATCGACGCCGTCAGGAGTGTCAGCTTCACATGCAGGCCGGGACGGATATTCACGCTCCTCGGTCCGAATGGGGCGGGGAAAACAACAATGCTCCGGATGATCGCGACGATGCTCAGGCCGACGGGCGGCTCGATAACGGTCGCCGGGTTCGATGTCGTCACCCACCCTGTGGAAGTGCGGAAAAGGATCGGCTTTCTCACCGGGAATACCGGGCTCTACGACAGGCTGACGCCGGATGAGATGATAAAGTACTACGCGGACCTGTATGGGATGGACCCCGTCACGTATGCCCGGAGGCGCGAGGAGATTTTCGGGCTCCTCGGAATACAGGAATTCGCGGGACGGAGGATCGGCAAGCTTTCCAGCGGCATGAAGCAGAAAGTGTCCCTTGCACGGACGATCATCCACAATCCGGACGTCGTGGTGTTCGACGAGCCGACATCGGCGCTCGACGTGGTGACCTCGCGCGCGATCATCCAGCTCATCAGGCGGTGCCGGGAGGAGGGGAAGACCGTGATCTTCTCCACGCACAGAATGGGTGAGGTCAGCCTCCTGAGCGACGACCTGGCGATCATTCACAGGGGAAGCCTGATATTCAACGGATCGTACAAGGAATTTGAAACGCAGATGCAGACCCGTTCTGTGGAGGACGAGTTTGTGCGTCTGGTGGAGGCGGCCTGACATGAACCGGTTCGCGACGATATTCAGGAAGGAATTCACCGATACGATCCGCGACAGGCGGACGCTCTTTGTGATGATCGTGTTCCCCCTGCTTCTTGTGCCGGCGCTCATGATCATCGTGACGAACATGCAGATGTCGTCGATGAAGAAGGCCGAGGAGAAGACGCTCAGAGTCGCGCTCGTGGCGCGCGGCAACGCCGCGGGACTCGTTGCCGGACTGACGGGTCGCCCCGACATTCGCGTCGTCGAAGGGATCCCTGCGGACAGCATGGAGGCGATGATCGCCCGTGACAGCATCGACGCGGGGGTCGTCGTCGCTGCGGATTTCGACGCTCATGTGGCGGACATGAAGAGCGGGACGATACGTCTCTTCTACAAGTCGTCGGACGACTTTGACATGGTCAAGCGCCGCCTGTCGGACATCATCGCGGTGTACGAAAAGACGATCGTTACCGGCCGGTTTGCCCGGCTCAGGATCGACGCCGGGATCGTCACCCCCCTCTCGATCGAGGAGCACGATGTGGCGTCGATGAAGGAGCGGATTGGCAAGACGGTGGGGGGGATGCTCCCGTACCTGTTCGTCATCTTCTGCTTCATGGGCTCGATGTATCCTGCGATCGACCTTGCGGCGGGTGAGAAGGAGCGGGGGACGATGGAAACACTACTCACGGCGCCCGTGACCAGATTCCAGATTCTCCTGGGGAAATTCGCTGTTGTTGTGGTGACGGGGCTCCTGAGCGCGGTGGTCTCCATCGTCGGCATTTTCCTTGCAGTGCGTCAGGCCTCGACGATTCCTCCTGCGGTGTTCAACGCCGTCATGGCGATCCTCGACGTGCAGAGCGTCCTCCTGGTCCTGTCTCTCCTTGTCCCGCTCACCGTCTTCTTTGCGGCCTTCCTCCTTTCCGTGTCGATCTTTGCGAAATCGTACAAGGAGGCGCAGAGCATGATAAGCCCGCTCATGATCGTGATCATACTCCCGGTGCTCATCGGGCTGTTCCCGGGCGTCGCGCTTGATTCTGTCACGGCGCTCATACCGGTCCTGAACGTCTCCCTTGCGACGAAGGAGATCATTGCGGGGACGATCAAGCCGGGGCTTCTGGTTGAAGTGTATGCGTCGCTCTTCGTGCTGGCGGGTGCGAGTCTGTTCGGATGCGCCCGGTGGTTCGGGCGCGAAGAGACGATATTCAGAGGAGTCTGACCTGGACCATCAGGAGCCCCCTGCGTCGATAGGGACTTTCCTCTTTGATCTTCCCTTCGTATATTCATTTCCTGATTCGGCGTTTCATGACCGCATCCTTCTCTGTATCCACGGCATTTCGCGTGTGAAACCCTCCCGGGTAATCCGGAGCAACGAACCACAGGCTCAGAAAAGGCCCTGACCCATGCAGAACAGACTCATCCACAGAATCACTGCGACCGTCGTATTTTCCATCTCGCTGATCCAGTTCCTCCTGACGGTCCAGCCGTCTGTTCCGTTCTGGGATCCGGGGGAGCTTTCCGCCGCGGCATATATGCTTGAGGTTCCTCACCCCCCCGGTGGGCCTCTTTTTTCCCTCGTCGGACGGGTATTTTTCATGCTTCCGATCCCGGGTGACATCGGCCTGAGGATGAATCTGATTTCGGTTGTCTCCAGCGCCCTTTCCGTGCTCCTCCTCTACCTTGTGGCGGTCAAGCTCATACGTCACTATAAGGGAGGGGATCCTCAGACTCCCCTTGATGCGCTCGGCACGTTCGGGGCGGCGGCGATCGGCGCGCTGGCGTACTCCTTCAGCGACTCGTTCTGGTTCAGCGCGGTGGAAGCGAACTACTTCGCCGCGAGCACGCTCCTGTACCTCCTCGTTGTGTGGCTCATGCTCGCGTGGAACGAGCAGGCCGACACCCCCCGGAACGGCAGGTACATACTCCTGATGGTGTTCCTGACCGGACTTGCGGCGGGCGTGCATCTGATGAGCGTCCCCGCGATACTCGCGGTCGTCATGATCATCGTGTTCCGGAAGTACGTGACCGACCGGGAGTTCTGCCGCCAGTCGGCGTACGTGTTCCTCGGACACGTCGCCCTGCTCCTTATCATCGCCGCCGTGCTCTGGGCCAACCAGACGGGGCGGACGACGCCGTCGCTCGAGGACTCGCGCGCATTCGACCTGAAATTCAAGGAATGGATGGTCCTCCCGAGCATCATTGTCGTGGCACTGTTCAGGAAGAAAGTGTTCAACAGGAACTCGTTCTACTTCCCGGTGTTTGCAGGCGCGGTCGCGCTCGCGGTGATTTATCCCGGCGTGATCAAGATGCTCCCGGGCCTCCTCAGGACGATCGCGGGGGACAACATCGGCGGGGGGCTCCTCGTGCTTGTCGCGATGCTCGTCGCATTGGGCATCCTCGCCCGGTGGCTGGCGAAGGAGAAAATGACGCTGATGCACACCGCCGTGCTGGGAATTATGCTGGCGACGGCCGGATTCACGACGTATACGATGATTCTCATACGGTCGGGAAAAGACACCCCGATGAACGAGAACGAGCCGAAGACCTTCTCCGGACTTATCACGTATCTCGACAGGGAACAGTACGGGGAGTTTCCCATTTTCAAGAGACGGTGGTCCCAGGAATCGCACCAGCAGGCGATCTACACGACGTATTCGAGCGATCTCGACTTCTTCCTGAGCTACCAGATGAACCATATGTTCAACAGGTACCTCCTCTGGAACTACGTCGGCAGGGCGGGGGAAGCGCAGGATTCCGACTGGCAGTTCAAAGTCCTGTTCGGCATCCCGTTCCTTCTGGGGCTCGCCGGGCTCTACTTCCAGTTCCGCAACGACTGGAAGATGGCGTCGGTGTTCCTGATACTCTTCGTCGTGATGGGGTATCTTATCGCATTCTACCAGAACCAGCAGGAGTCGCAGCCCCGCGAGCGTGACTATTTCTATCCGGGCGCGTTTTCGATTTTCGCCGTCTGGATCGCGCTCGGGATCCGGGGGATACTCGACGTCCTCGCCGGGAAGGTCAAAGACGCGTCGCTCCTGCGCCCGCTCTCCCTTCTCGTCCTTTTCGTGGCGCTGTACTGCGTTCCGGTGAGGATGCTTCAGGCGAACTATCACACGCACGACCGCTCGAAGAATTGGGTCCCCTGGGATCTGTCCTACAACATGCTGCAGACCTGCGAGAAGGATGCGATCCTCTTCACGAACGGGGACAACGACACGTTCCCCCTCTGGTACCTCCAGGACGTCGAGGGGGTCCGCCGCGACGTGCGCGTGATCTGCCTGAGTCTTGCAAACACCCCCTGGTACATTCACCAGATGAAGGTGAAGCCGTACTACACCGATGCGCTCGCCGTGCCGATAAGCATGTCGGAGGACAGGATCCGTGCGATCGAACCGGTCCAGTGGGAGCCGCGCACGACAGACCTCCTGGTGAGCCCGGAGGCGATAGCGAAATTCGGCGTCACGGATTCGTCGATCCTTGCCACGCACAGGATTGCCTGGCGGATGCCGAACACGATGCAGTTCGGAGCGACGAAGGCGATCCGCGTGCAGGACATCCTGATGCGGGACATCATCCTGACGAACCAGTTCAGGCGGCCCATCTACATCGCCGTCACGTGCTCCCCCGACGCCAAGCTGGGGCTCGATGAGTATCTCTGGTTCACCGGACTGGCCTGGCACCTGGAGCCGAGGAAAATCACGCGTGAAGAGCTCGGGGTGGACCATGACGTCCTGGAGGGGAATCTGATGCACGAGCCTTCGGGATTCTCGCGGACCCCGGCCTACGGCTACAAATTTCGCGGGGTCGGAGACACGACGGTCTTTTTCGACGAGAATGCGAGCCGGTTGATGACGAACTACCGCTCCGCGTTCGTCCGGCTTGCCATGTCGTACGCGAACGCCAGGAACGACATCAAATCGAGCGCGGCCGTCCTCGACAGGATGGAGCAGATCATCCCCCGCACCAAGTACCCGATGGGATGGGAGCTGGAATCCGACCTCGCGCTGTTCTATCACCGGGTCGGCCGGCTTGACGAATTCAACACGCTTGCCGATGACGTCGAGGCGGAGTGTGAAAAAGCAATCGCGGAAGGGAAGGCGAACGTCAACTCGTACTACAACCCCTACCGGGTCCTCCTTGACTTGTACGATACGCGGAAGCAGTACGCGAAGGAGCATGAACTCCTGGAGACGCTGAACAGGACGTATCCGAACACTCCGGAGTTGAAGAGGCGTCTTGACGAAGTCACGAAACTCGTGGCGGCGGACTCGGCAGCCCGCCCTGATTCGGCGCACTGAGGACGCCGGGTGACGCGCACAAGAAGCTCGAGGCGGCCGTCGTCTTCCGCCTCGTCGGGCCTGCGGTGAGCGCGACCGGGCTACTCAGATGGGAAGATCTCTTTGAAGAAATCCTTCATCGCCTGCCACGAACGCCTGTCCGCTTCCGGATTGTAGGCGGCACCCTTGCTGTTGTCGCTTCCGGCTCCTTTGATCGTGAAGCTGTGAACCGCTCCGCTGTACTGGACCAGTTCCCAGTCCACCCCCCCCTTGCGCATTTCATCCATGAATGCAGTCACGTCCGTCTGCTTCACGTACGGGTCGTCGGCGCCGTGGAGCACGAGGACTTTTCCCTTGATATTCTTTGCGTCGTCCGGCGTCGGCGTGGCCAGTGAGCCGTGGAACGTGACAACCCCCTTCACGGGGGCTCCGCTCCTCGCAAGTTCAAGCGAGGCGCCCCCGCCGAAACAGTATCCCATCACCGCAAGCCGCGAAGGGTCGGCCTCCGGGCGGCCTGCGAGGAAGTCAAGCCCCGCCCTGGCCCGGGCCCGGAGGAGCCCCCTGTCCTGATAGAACTTCCCCGCTTCCGTTTGTGCCTCCTGCGCGTTCTTCGGGCGGACCCCCTTTCCGTATATGTCCGCTGTCAGCGCCACGTACCCGAGCCCCGCGAGCATCTCCGCCCTCATTTTCGTGTCGTCTGAAACACCCATCCAGTCGTGTATGACGAGTATCCCCGGGCGCTTCCCCGAAATCGACGGATCATAGCACAGATAGCCCTGGAGAACGACGTCTCCCTGCTTGTACTCCACAGCTTCGGTCTTTACAGTCGCTGAGGCGCGGCCCGTCAGCGCGAGTACGGCGAGAACTGCCAGAAAACCCTTCATGGGTACTTCTCCTGTATGAATGGTGGGATAAGCCTGCTCACCCCAATCAACAGGCGGGCCGCATTCCCGGTTCCCGCCGTCCGGTGACGCCCGCTTGCCTTCTCCGGCCCCGGGACATATATTGTTCCCTCATTATCACCTCCGGCCAGATTATGAACTCAGGACGCTTCGCCCGATCGCTGCGCGCATTTGTGCGCCTCGACTCCCATCACAGGGTTTTCATCTCGTTTGTCGTCGGCGGGACTGTCTTTGCTCTGACCCCGGCAGGGCTCCCGTTCGCGTCCCGGATGGCTCTCGCATGGATCGCGTTCTCGGGTGCGCTTCTCCTCCTCGCCTGGGCCGTTATTGCCTCGGGGGACCCGGGCGCAGTACGGCGCTCCGCCGTCCTGCAGGACGCGGGCCGGAGCCTGATATTTGTCCTTGTTCTCCTCGCATCGTGCGGGAGCCTCTGGATCGTCTGGGCCCTCCTGGGGCTCTCGAAGGGTCAATCGGGGGCAGCGTATGCCCTCACCATGGGTCTCTCCCCCCTGGCTGTCGTGTTCTCCTGGTGCCTCGTCCACACCCTTTTTACGCTCAGGTACGCGCACATCTTTTACGGGGCGGGGGAGATTCACGGGACGCATCACGGGGGTCTGGAATTCCCGGGGGATCACCTGCCGGACTACATGGACTTCGCGTATTACTCGTTTGTCGTCGGGATGACCGCGCAGGTCTCGGACGTGCAGGTGTCGTCGAGACTCCTCCGCCGCCTGACGCTCGTGCACGGAATCATATCGTTTGCGTTTAACACGATCATACTGGCACTCACGATCAACGCGCTCGCATCCGCCACGCTCTCTTAGGCGCGGCTGACCATCGATTCCGTTCTACCTGCTTCTGTCCGGATACGGCGGAGGCGGCGGGATGACGACAGGGTGATCCTTCAGCTCTTTCATGATCACCTCGATCGCTTTATTCAGCTGATCGTCGACCCCCGCGTATTCCCTCGCCGGATCGTTGTCCACGACGATGTCCGGCTCGACGCCCTTCCCTTCCATGATCCATTCTTTCCCCTCGACGTCGTAGCGCGAGAACTCCGGCCTGTTCAGGAAGCCGCCGTCAAGGAGCGGCAGCGTGCCCCTGATCCCCACGACCCCTCCCCACGTGCGCTTCCCGATAAGAGGGCCGAGGTTGTTCTTCCTGAACCTGTAGGCGACGATGTCTCCGTCTGAGGCGGAGAATTCGTCGATGAGCATCACCTTCGGCCCGAGGATCGTCCCCGCCGGATCGGGGGAGGGGGCGGCGTTGCGCGCGACGTCGATCATCGTGAATTGCCTGCGGAGCCTCTCGATGATCTGCGGCGAAACGTTGCCGCCGCCGTTCCCCCGGACGTCGACGATGAGCCCCTCCTTGCGCGTTTGCGGGTAGAAGTACTTCGCAAACGTGTTCAGCCCCTCCGTCCCCATGTCCGGAATGTGAATGTAGCCGATCTTCCCGCCCGTCGCCTTCGAGACCTTCTCGATATTCCCTTCTATCCACTTCAGGTAGTAGAGCTCGTGCTCGTCCGCCGTCGGGACGACGACGGTCTCGTGGCTCCCTTCCTCCCGCGGCTCTCCGTTCACGCGGAGCGTCACCTGATGGCCCGGCGTGTTGACGAGCGCCTCGTAGATGTCGGGCATCGCATTCGTCGTCTTTCCGTTCACGGCGATGATGTAGTCCCCCTCTTTCACGCTGACGCCGATTTCCGTGAGCGGGGACCTCGCGTTCCTGTCCCAGTTTTCTCCCTTCAGTATCTCCGTGATCCTGAAGTAGCGGCTGGACGGGTCGCGTTCGATTTTCGCGCCAAGAAGCCCGGTGGCAATCCTTTCCGGCTTCGGATACTGTCCCCCGCCCACGTAGGAGTGCCCGATGTTCAGCTCCGAAATCATCTCGCCGATCACGTACGTCAGATCCGCCCGGTGGTTGACGAACGGTAGAAGGACCTCGTACTTCTTCCGGACCCCCTCCCAGTCCACCCCCTGGAGGTGAGGATCGTACATGAAGTCGCGCATCTGCCTCCAGCATTCGTGGAATATCTGGTTCCATTCCGCGCGGAGGTCGAGCGTGACCTTCATCTCCGCAAGGCTCAGGTGCTCTTTCGCGTCGATCTTCGAGGTCGGCGCGTCAATGATGGCGTACTCGCCGGACTGGCTCACGAGCATCTTCTTGCCGTCAGCGGAGATCTCGAAACCGCCCGCTTCCCCCAGGTCGGTTTCCTTCTGCTTGTCGAGCTCGTACACGAGGAGCCGAGGTTTTTCGTCTTTGCTCCCGCCCCGGATGTAGTACAGTTTTTCTCCCGCGCTCTCCAGGTTCCGGTAGGCGGCCCCCTGTACGGGGAGCGCGGCAATGCGTGACCCGATCCCTTCAGGGTCGACGGTGACGGTCACCTGCTTCTCCGCCTCCTTCTTCTCGTCGGGCTTCCCCTTTCCCTTCTCCGCGCCCTTGAGTGCGACTTCGTCGCTTCTGGGCTCGAACGGGGACTTTGTGGCCTGCGCGAGCGTGATGAGATAAATCCCCCCCATATCACTGTAGATGTGGTTGAACTCGGTCTGGCCGAACACCGGGTGAAACGTTCTGTCCGAAACGAAGAAAAGGTACTTTCCGTCGGAACTGAATGCGGGTCCGTAGGAGTCGTACCAGCCGTCAGTCACCTGGGTCGTCCGTTTGTTTTCAACCGAGTAGAGCTGGATCGTTGTGAGGGTCTTCTCCTCGGGCCGGGCGTAGGCGATCCACCTGCTGTCAGGAGACCAGCAGTAGTCCGAGAACTCCCATGCCGTCGCCGAGGCCACCTGCGTGACCGACCGGGATTCCACTTCGACGTACTGGAGCCGCAGTTTCTTGTCCGCCCACAGTATCCTCTTGCTGTCTGGGGACCAGTAAGGCTGGTACTTGTATGTATCCCCTCCCGTGGTGATCTGACGGGCGGCCGAAAGGCCGTCCTGCGGGGCGATCCAGATCTCATCCTCGCCGGTCGCGTCGGAAATGAACAGAATGGATTTGCCGTCCGGCGACCATTTCGAGTTCCGCTCGTGCACACCCGGGGTCCCCGTCAAATTGCGGGTGTTGCCGTATTTCGCGGGGACGGTGAACACGTCTCCGCGCGCGCCGAAAAGTGCCCTGCTTCCGTCAGGCGCGATCTCGAAGTTGGTGATCTCCTTGCTGACGTCGTGCAGGCCGCCTCTCCCGGAGGCGAAGTCCTCCCCGATCATGATGCTGACTTTCCGCGTCTGGCCGGTCGCCAGGTCGTGCCTGTAGATGAACCCGCCGTTCTCGAAGACGATCGCGCTGTCGCCGAGCGATGGAAACTTGATGTCATAGTCGGCAAACGACGTCAGCTTCTCCGTCCCCCGCGTGCCGGTGTCATAGGCGTACAGATTGAATCTCCTGTTCTCATCCCTGTCGGAGATGAAGTAGATCCTGTTGCCGGCCCACATCGGATACACGTCCTGCGCCGGATTGTTCGTGATGTCCGTCGTGCTCTTCGAGGCGAAATCATAGATCCAGATGTCGTCCGCCTGCCCGCCGCGGTACCGTTTCCATGTGCGGAATTCCCGGAACACCCTGTTGTACGCCATCTGTGTCCCGTCGGGGGAGAAGGAGCACCAGCCCCCGCGCGGGAGGGGAATTTGTTCCGAAGGGCCGCCTGATGCCGGCACGCTGTAAAGCTGTCCCTTGAAATCGTCCCATTCCTTCCAGCGCGAGCGGTACACGATGTGCGCATTGTCCTTCCACGCCATCACGATGTTGTTCGGGCCCATCCGGTCGGAGACGTCGTCCCTGCCGAGCGTCGCCGTGAACGTGAGCCGGCGCGGGACTCCCCCTTCAGAGGGCATTGCATACACCTCGGTGTTCCCGTCGTATTGCCCGGTGAATGCGATCGTCGATCCGTCCGGCGAGAACCGTGCAAACATTTCGAACCCCGCGCCGTCGGTCAACCTTCGCGCCACCCCTCCGGATGAAGAGACGGTGTACAGATTTCCTGCGTACGTGAAGACGATCTGATTCCCGTGCGTCGCGGGGAAACGTAGAAGGCGCATCTCCTGCTGGGCGCAGAGCGATCCCGCGGCGAATGCGATAAGCGCGATAAGTGAGTGGACGCGTGCAACGTGCATGGGAAATTCCCTCCGGTGGGTTGTTGTGGGCTGATACCTGGCCCCGATTATACGATATTTTCGCATGCGGGTTGCATGCGCGGCGGATTCGCTTTTTGAGGCGGCTTTCCGTATCTTTTATCATGACAAATCCAGGAAAGGAAAGTATGAAAATATTGGGAAAGCGTTATACCGGGGATTCTCTTCAGCTTCCTGTTCCTCTGGACATCAAACCGGAGATCGTCACGAAACTCCGCACCACAGGTCAGCAGGTGAGCGCCCTCTACTGGCTGGAATTCTGGCACGAGGCGCTTGACAGGGCAATCGTCATCAACACGAACAACCGGAAACCGGTTCAGGATCTCAAAAGGGTCGAGGAAGAATACGCGGGAATGATCGCCACTCTGAAGGAGGGATTGAAGCGGTCGTCCTTGAAATCGGCGTAAGCGACTTCATCCCGCAGGCTGCGATGTAATCGCGTTTACGAATGCCCCGCCGGATGGCGGGGCGTTTCTCATGTTGCTGTACCGTTCTCACGTCCACACGCCGGGGATCTTCTCCCCGCACCCCCTGCACTTTCCGTTCGTGATCTCCTGCTCCACGACCGTGAATCCCTTCCGTTCCACGACCCTTTTCCCGCACCGCGGGCAGTAGGTGTTCTCCGCGTCGTGCCCCGGGACGTTGCCGATATACACGTAACGGAGTCCTGCGGCGATCGCTGTTGCCCGCGCCTTCTCGAGGTCGGCGACCGGCGTGGGGGGGATCTGGTTCAGTTTATACAGCGGCACGAACCTGCTGAAGTGCAGGGGCGAGTCCTGCAGCCCGTTTGCACAGAGCCACTCCGCCATTCGCTTGATCATCGCCCCGTCGTCGGTCCACGTCGGTATGACGAGGTTTGTGATCTCGAGCCACACCCCTTCTTCTTTGAATATCTTCAGCGTACGCAGGACGGGGTCGAGGTGCGCGCCGTTCAGCGTGACATACACGCTGTCGTCGAAGCTTTTGAGGTCGATGTTCGCGGCGTCGATCACGCGGCAGAGCTTCCTGAGCGGCTCTTCGTTGATGTACCCGCTCGATTTGAAGACGTTGCGGATCCCGTGCCTGTGCGCCTCCTGCGCGGTATCGAATGCGTACTCGTAAAACGTCACGGGCTCCGAATACGTGTATGCGATCGAGGCGCACCCCGCGCTTCTGCATTCGGCGACGACCTTCTCCGGCATCATGTCGGCGTTCTCGGTTTCGTCCGGCCTCATCTGCGAGATCTGCCAGTTCTGGCAGTTAAGGCACCGGAGGTTGCATCCTGCGGCCGCGATCGAGTATGCCTGCGAGGAAGGGAGAAAATGGAAGAGCGGCTTCTTCTCTATCGGGTCGATATGAACGGCGCACGGGTTTCCATATGCGGTGGAATAGAGTTTTCCCCCGCTGTTCACCCGGTTCCGGCAGCGTCCCGTCTCTCCTTCGGCCAGAAGGCACCCGTGGGGGCATTTGAGGCACTGGAGTCCGGAGGGCGTGGAGGCATAGAAAAGGGCCTCTTTGCTCCACCTTCCGGGACCCTCCGTCCGGGCCGGGCCGAAAAGCGATCTGATGTCGGGAGGAAGTCTCCTCATCTCCCCGGGACCGACGAGGCATGCCGACGCTCCGAGACCGCAGAGTTTCAGGAATTCCCGCTTGCTGTATTCTCTCATGCGTAGTTCCTCCTGACAGAGATACAGAGTATTCCCCCTCCCGCCGCGACCGCGCCGGCGACAAGACTGACGCCCATCAGGCCGAAGAGAGGTATGGCGTAGACGCTGACAAAGAGCGCGCCCAGGGCGGACCCGAACAGATCGAGCCCGTACAGCTCCGACGCCGCCGCGGAGGTGCTCCCCCGCCGCACGCGCGAAGCGATCGCGAATTCCATCCCCGTCAGAAGCGCCGCGCCGGACGCAATGCCGGTGATGACACACTGCACGAGAAGAGGCGAAGACTTCATCGCCGCGAGGAGAAGAAGCGCGGGGGGCAGGAGGAAACAGAGGAGTGCGACGGCAAACTGCACGGCAATGAAACTCCTGATTCCCCCCCGCGGGAGGATCGATCCGGCCAGGAACGTCCCGCCCGCGAGTCCGGCCATGAACGCGGTGACGAGTATCGCCGTCATCTGATAGAGCGAACCGCAGAGCACCTGGAACGAGATCATGAGGACGATCTCCAGCGAGGAGGCCGCAAATCCTCCGGCAAAGACTCCGGCGCCGACAACGGTGAAACGTCCCAGGAGAAGAATGAGCGCAAACCCGGCGGTCAGAAGCCAGGGCCCGGGCATGAACCCGAAGTAGCTAAGCCAGTAGGCAAGCTGGCGGTAGTAGCACACGGGCGAAAAGTCCCTGTTGACCGTCGCCGCGGGGTCAAGCGCCGCCGTCAACTCCCGGCTCCGTGCCGCGACCTGCGTATCGTCGATATAGAAATGGTTGACGTATTCCGTCCTGATGGTGCGCGCGTCAACAAGCCGCGTGACGCCGATGTCGAGCGGCCCGTCGGAGGCCAGGAAGTAGTTCTTTTCCCCCGGGACGATGAGGACGTGGGCGAAGACGCGCCCGAGCGTCACGTACAGAATCGAGCTCAGACGCCGTGCTTCGTTCCCCTGGTACTCCGCGGCGGGAAGAAGGCTTATGGAGACGACCCCGCTGTCGGAGAGCACCCTTTTGAGCTCGCCGAAGAACTCCAGCGTATAGAACCGGTTGAGCTGGGCCGTCGCCGGGTCCGGGACGTTGATGAGCGCCGCGTCGTACCTGTGCGGCGTTGTGCGTACGAACATGCGCGCGTCCCCTTCAATGACGGAGACCCGGCCGTCAACGGGGAGCGGTGCGAATCTCATCCCGGCGCTGACGACCCACGGGTTGATCTCCACCTCGTCGAGGGCCTGCACGGGGTATTTCAGAATCTCCGCCGTCGCGCCCGACATCCCCCCGCCGACGAGAAGCACCCGGCGCAGGGCGGGTCGCTGTACGAGGCAGTAGTGGACGGTCTCCTCACTTGCGGTCACGTCGTTTGTCGAAAACATGATCGTGGAGTTCTCGAAAAAACTGATCTCCCCTCCCCGGCGCGTGAGCGTCAGGTTCCCGTACGGGGTGTCCCTGAAATACACGATCTCCTCTCCGGGGAACAGAAATTTCCGCGTCCATGTATCTGCGCCGTTTGTGAGGAGCGCAGCGGCTGCGGCCGCAAGAAGAATGATCATGGCTGCCGTCGCTCCTCGCGCCCGCGCGTTCCGTGCGAGGAAGAGCGCAATGCAGAGGTCGGCGATAAGGAGGACGAAAAGAGTCTGAAACGTCTCGAGAAACGGCGTGAGCGCCAGCGTGAACACCGCTCCGCCAGCCGCGCCGCCGAGGGCTTCCCACGCGTAAACGCGGGCGGTGCTGTTTTCCCCCTCTGCGGCGGAGAAAAGACGGACGAAATACGTAAAGAGGAACCCGGAGAGGAGGCAGTACGGCGCGAGTATGACGAGTGAGGCGCAGAGCGCCTGGAGTATCCCCACCATGCTCCCTGCGGTGAAGACGACGTTCCGCCCCGCACGGAGGAGGAGGACCGTCGCAGGGGGGAGAATGCCGGCGCATGCCAGTGCCGCCGCCGGTGCGGAGCGGCGGGTGCTGCGTGAGCGCGATAACCGGCCGAGGAATGCCCCCGCCCCCGTCAGCATCATCCAGCTTGCAAGGACGACGCCGATAACGAGCTCATTTCCCTGAAAGACGGAAACAAATTCGCGCAGAAGTATCACCTGGGTGGCAATCGAGGTCATCCCCAGTGCGGCCACTGCTGAGGCGGGACCTTTAGCCTTCCGGTTCTCCAAAGACAAACGCCTCGTAAACGTAAAGGTCCGCATCCTTCCAGCCGTCCCAGCCGATCCCCGCTTTGTCCTGCGCGCAGTGCCCGAGGAATTCATCTTTCGTCCAGCGGGTTTCCTGCGCAACCTGGGGAAGGAATGTGCCGGATCGGGCTCCCTTCTTCATATAGATCCCCTGTGTCCCGAGATGGAACTCGTCAATCGAACGGATCCTGCGCATCGGCGTGAGAACGGAAATCTCGATCCGGATGCTCGTCACTTCGGACGGCAGGACGGGAGTGAACCGGTAGTCCTGCGATGCGGCCGCCACCGCCATGCTCTGGACGACGCTGTAGAGCGGTTCGGCGGCGTCGAACCGGCCGATGCATCCCCGGAGCGCTCCGTGTTCGTTCAGCGTCACGAACGCTCCGCACGGCGTCCTGAGCGGGGCGGTGAGCGTCCGCGGATCGATGTCGGGGACGGTCCCGTGCAGGACAAACTCGTCAACGGTCCTGCGCGCGATGGCAAGGAGCGTGTCCTTTTCCGCACCTGAAAGGGAGAATCCGGATTCTGCGTTTTTCTCCTGTCCTGCGGATACCGCGATGGCGTTGTACCCGACAACCCTGTCCCGTTCCCCGGCGGGGGAGTCCCCCGAATTTTTGTACTGCACGCGGGTGAACCTGTGTGAAGTCCCTCCCGCGGTCATGTAGAGGAGCGTCAGGACGGCCGACCACCCGCAGAGACTCGTCGCGAGATTCGGAATGCCGGCCCCGGCGTTCCGTTCCATTGTCGCGATCAGGCTGTCCGGGGAGTTCGTCTCTATCGCTTCCGCCGTCGATCTGTCGACCCTGACGGCGTCGTCGTATGCAGGATAGTGGGAAAAATCCGAGCTTATCACGAAGAGATTCCGCCCGTTCAAATACGGGCGGAGCGCCCCGGCGATCGTCCTGCACGTTTCGGGGGAGTTTGCTCCGACGACGATCGGGACGATCCGGAAATGCCCCGGAAGTATGTGCTGGAGAAACGGCACCTGCACCTCCACGCTGTGCTCCGAGGCATGGGCGTCCGTCCTGTTGCTGAATGCCCAGCAGGTGCGGATCAGCTCTTCTCCAAGCTCCCGGTTCACCTCCACGGTGCCGAGGGGAGTGATGAAGTTCCCCGCGGTATAGACGGATGCGCCTTCGAACCCGACGGTGTGGCTCGGGCCGATGATGAATATGTTCTCGAACCTTTTTGTCCTGTCGATCGTATTGTATCCTGAAGCGGCAACTTCGCCGGAATAGACGTACCCCGCGTGGGGGACAATGATCGCCACGACGTCCCCGTTTACCCGTGAAGGGAGTGCCCGGGAAAAGAGGTCGGTAAGCATCCGGTCAAGTTCGCCGCGCGAGGCCGGATAGAAAAGGCCCGCAACGGCCGGCGGCCGGTCCGTGCCCGGTTTCTGCGCGGAGCATGCAGACGCAAGGAAAAGGACGGGGGCAACAAAAAGAAACAGAATACTCTGGTCCATGGGGGGGCCGTCAGAAGTGACGTCGTTGTGTGCGGCATTCTCTCCGGTCAATCTAACCGAACCCCCGTGCAATGTCAACGTGATGAATCTCTGCTGAGCATCCCTCGGCAGAAAATCGTATATTTTGTCGGATTTCACTTCCCGGATACTTCAGACCCGCCATGGATTCGTTTGCCGAAACGATAGCAGCACAGACCGAACGGTATCTTGCCCTCTGGTCGGAAACCCCCGCGGCCTTTCCCGATTCCCTGCGCCGCTTCTCCTCGTCGGCGAGGGCGGAGAAGGAGGGGGAGGTGGAAATTCTTCTGGAGAAGACCATTCCGCGTCTGGATCACTACGGTGATATGGACCAGGGAGCCCGGGAGCGCTACCTCGGGAGGGCGCATACGGCGCTCGGCAGGCTCATGACGGGGGAGGGAGACCCTGAGGTGAACCGGTTCTTCGAGGAGTGCGAGTCGGCCGGGAAACTGTTCGTGCGCAGGGCCAGGGAGCACGACCCGGCCCTCTCCGACGACGACATCCACCAGGCACTCAGGAACCAGTGGGTATTCAACAGCATGCAATCCTCCCTGTCTCATCCCGTGACGCTGACCTCCGCGTCGCTCGGCTACAGCCTGATGTACCCCTGCACGGACAATCTCCTCGACGGCCCGGTGCGGACGCATGAGGAAAAAATCCGGTTCAATCGGTCGCTTGCGTCATGCCTGCAGGGAAATACGGCGGAATGCGATTCCACGGAACTCCGCGGCTTTCCTGCGCTCCTGCAGATGGTCGAAGAGGACTACCCGCGGGGGGAATTCCCCGATGTGTATCGGAGCCTCCGCGCGATCCACGCGGCGCAGGAGAGAAGTCTCCTCCTTCACGCTCCCGTCGGGGATCGCCAGGAAGGATCTCTCCAGTCGCTGACGATTGAAAAGGGGGGGGCGTCCGTCGTCGTCGACGGGGTTCTCGTCTCCGGGACGCTGGCCCCCGATGCGCTGCACGCGTTCTTCGGGTACGGCGTCGTGCTCCAGTTCATCGACGACCTTCAGGACATCCCCCATGACGCTGCGGCGGGGCACTCCACGATGTTTACGCGGTTGTGCCGGAGGGGACCCCTCGATGAAATCACCGGCAGGCTTATCAACTTCACGTGCAGCACGATCCGTCTCCTCGACGGGGTGTCTCCCGCCCCGGGCGCACCGCTCTCCGGCCTGATCCGGGGGAGCTGCATGTTTCTTATCCTGGAAGCGGTTGCGCGATACCCTCAATTCTTTTCGCTGCCGTTTCTCGCCGCCGCCGAGGAATTCTCACCGCTCAGGTTCACCTACCTCGGCGGGCTGCACGACCGGGTCAGGACCGCCCTGGCAGCCCGGGAACATTCCCTCTTCCCCGCATAAAATGCAGAAAGGACAGTCATCCCGATGATACGCAGTGCGTTCGTCACCCTTTTCCTCGTCCTGGGATTCTCCATCCCCGGTTTCGGCCAGCTCCCGCCGCTTATCGACAGGGAGCTTTTCTTCGGTGACCCGGAGATATCGGGATCCCAGATCTCTCCCGACGGCAGATACATCACGTTCCTGAAACCGTTGAACGGGGTGCGCAACATCTGGGTGAAGACCCGCTCGGAACCGTTCGACAGTGCGCGGCCGATCACCGCCGACACGGCACGGCCGGTGAGTTCGTATTTCTGGTCGCTGGACAGCAAATTTGTCCTGTATGTCCAGGACAAAGGGGGAGACGAGAACTACAGGCTGTATGCGGTGGATCCGGACGCGGCCGCCGATCCGGCGGCGCGTACGCGGGATCTGACTCCCGGGGGAAAAGTCCGTGTCGAAATCATCGATCTCCCCCGATCGTCTCCCGGCGAGATCATCATCGGCGTGAACGACAGGCGCCCCGATCTCCACGACGTGTACCGCCTCAACATCGCCACGGGCGCAAAGACGCTCCTCTGGAAGAACGACAGGAACGTCGTCGGATGGCTGGCCGACCTCGGCGGAAACCTCCGGCTCGGCGTGCGGCAGACGTCGGACGGCGGAACGGAGGTCCTCCGCATCGACGGGGAATCTCTCACCCGGATTTATTCCGTCAACGAACAGGAAGAGTGCTCCCTTATCAGGTTCACCCCGGACGGGAACAAATTCTATCTTGCCACAAACAGGGGGGCGGCGGCCGACAGGACGCAAATTGAGCTGTTCGACATGAAGACCGGAACGACGACGCTTGTGGAGAAGGATCCGGAGAACGAAGTGGATTTCTCGACGGCCATCTTCTCCGACGTCACAAACGAGCTCCTGGCGACGGTCTATGTCGGCGACCGGATGCGCCTCTATCCGAAACAGGAACAGTTCGCGCGCCAGTGGGAGCAGATGAAGAAGGTCCTTCCCCCCGGGGAGTATTCGTTCGGGTCGTCGACGCTCGACGAGAACATCTCCCTCGTCGGTGTGTCGAGCGACGTGAATCCGGGCTCCCGCTACCTGTTCGACCGCACCACCGGGAAGGCCGAGCTTCTCTACAATGCGAGACCCAATCTCCCCTCCGCGGACCTCGCAGCCGAAAAGCCGGTCCGGTACACCTCGCGCGACGGGCTCGTCATTCCCGCCTACCTCATCCTTCCCCGGGGCGTGCCGGCGGAGAATCTTCCCGTGGTGATCCTGGTCCACGGGGGTCCCTGGGGAAGGGGTTCATGGGGCTACGATCCGGAAGCCCAGTTCCTGGCGAACAGGGGGTACGGCGTCCTGATGCCGAATTTCAGGGGCTCCACCGGCTACGGGAAGAAGTTCCTGAATGCGGGAAACAAACAGTGGGGCACGGGGTTCATGCAGCACGACATCAGCGACGGCGTCAAGTACCTCGTTGTCGAGAAGATCGCCGATCCGAAACGGGTGGCGATCTACGGCGGCTCGTACGGGGGCTATGCGACGCTCGCGGGGCTCGCGTTCACACCCGACCTGTACGCCGCGGGGGTCTCCTATGTCGGTCCTTCCAATATCATCACGCTCCTGAAATCCATCCCTCCCTACTGGGCCCCCGTGAAAAAGATGTTTGACGTGCGGGTCGGGGACATGTCGAAGCCCGACGAAAAGAAGATGCTCGAGTCCCAGTCTCCGCTGAACTCCGCGGGGAACATCAGAGCGCCGCTTCTCGTCGTGCAGGGGGCGAACGATCCACGCGTGAACAGGGGGGAATCCGACCGTATTGTGATCGCGCTGCGCGACCGCGGCCGGCCGGTTGAATATCTCGTTGCCCCCGACGAGGGGCACGGATTCGCCGGGCGGGACAACAGGATGGCCCTGTACACGGCGATGGAGAAATTTCTCGCACAGCACATCGGCGGGCGTTACCAGGAGAGTGTCGCGCCCGAGGTGCAGAAGAGGCTCGACGTCCTCACCGTTGACGTGAAATCGTTGAAAGCGCCCGATACCGCGCATGCGGAGTCGCCCGCGCCGCGGGCGGTTCTAAGGCCGTCCAGGATTTCCGCGTCGACGCAGACGTACACGACAAGCTTCTCGATGGGTGGACAGAAGATGGTCATGACGACGACGCGGTCGATTACCGCCGCCAGCGCGAACGGGAAGAAGTTCTGGCGGGTCGTCGACGTCACGACGGGGGGGATGGGCGCGGGGACGGACACCGTCGACATCGACGCACAGACCGGGTGCACCCTCCACCGTGCCGCGCTGCAGGGTCCCGGAATGCTGCTTCTCCGGTTTTCGCCGGAAGGGGTGTCCGGAACAATGACGATGCAGGGGAAGGTGATTCCGGTCGACGTAAAGTTTTCCGGCGGGATCGTTTCAGACAACGCGGGGATCGACGTCGCCCCCTGCACGCTCCCGCTCGCCGAGGGGTACCGCTCGACGCTCAACATGTTCGATTCCTCGAACTGGAAGGTGAGGCCGATGACCGTCGCGGTGTCGGCCAGGGAGAAGATAAGCACCGGCGCGGGCTCGTTCGATGCGTTCGTCGTGGATGTGAAGCCGGCGGACGGGGGGAGCGGCGCGCTCAAGTACTGGATCACTGCCTCCGCTCCGCGCATCGTCAGGAATGACGCCGAAATCCCGGAATCGATGGGGGGCGGGATCGTGACGACGGAACTCGCGAAATAAACCGCCCTGAGGGGGGGAAACGACGGGCCCTCCCGTGCTCCTTAAGGAGCGCGGGGGGGCCCGGGGGTTTCTGCGTCAGTCGGACGGGGGAGGGCGCTTCAGAGCTTCTCTCCGCATTCGGCGCAGAACTTGGCGCCGATCGTGTTGACGCGCTGGCATTTGGAGCAGCGGGGGGGCGCGAGCGATTTGCCGCATGACGGGCAGAACCTTGCGTCTTTTGCCACGCGCGCGTTGCAGTAATAGCACACCGTCGTGTCCTGCTGCGGTGCCTTGAGCGCGGGAGCGCTTTCCTCCTGGTCGTCCTGTATCTCGCGCGTCGCTTTCCTGAATTCCTTCATCCCCTTGCCGAGGCCTGCGGCGAGTTCCGGTATCTTCTTCGATCCGAAGAATATCAGAATGATAAGGATGATGATGATGAGCTCGGTTGCACCGAGGTTCCCCATGAATTCCTCCGAATGTATATGGAAGGAAAATACGGATTTCCGCGCCTTAAGTCAAAACCCCCCGTCTTCGGGGGATCCGGCCTACGCGGGGACGTCCTTCGATGCCGGCGCGGTCGCAAGGCATGTGTAATATTCGCTCCCCCCGTAGTACAGCCACCATGTGCCGCCGCGCAGCGTCAGCGCATTGAAAAATATGCAGTCGCGGAACGTCGAGATCGGCCTGTGCGGAGGCGCGGCGTCGAGTCCGCTTTCCCACGGGTACGCTTCCTCGGCGGCGAGTACCGGCCTGGGAAGACAGGCCCGGGGCCGCTCCGGTTCGGCGAGCGAGAACAGGACCTCGCCGATAGCGTAGAAATGTCCCGTGTGGTTTCCGCCGGTAAAGAGTATGATATCGTCGGGGCGCTCTTTCGAATGGCGGGCGAGTGCGAGGCACCCCTCGCCTCCCGGCCAGCGTTCCCCGACCTCCCGTGACTCCCAGTGGATCAGATCGTTGGAGTACGCGATGAGTCCGTCATTAATATACATGACGAACTTTCCGTTTGCCTTCACCGCCCCATTGTGGGGGTCGTGGAGCACGACCCCGTTCCTGTGCGTTCGCGTTGCCCGGGGGAAGACGATCCCGTGTTTCTTCCAGTGGAGGAGGTCGGCGGACGTGGCAAGGAATGTTCCGTTCACGGAGTGGTCCGCCTGGTGCTCCCAGTCCCACTGGTTGCAGAACAGGTAATACGTTCCCTTGTACTCGACGATGTTGACGTCTTCATAGCTGTACCGGTGGTCCGCCCCCTTCCGGAAAAACGGGCTGTGTTCGGTGTCTTTGGTGAAGTGCACTCCGTCGGAGGAGGTCGCAACGCCGATGTCGCACATGTAGTCAAAGTCGCTTTTCATCTCCACGTCGAGCGGGCGTTCCCCCCTGTACACGTAGTAGAAAAGCCCGTTCCGGACGACGACCCCTCCGTTGTGAACCCCTCCGTCCATCCTCCCGGTGTCCCACGCGCCCGGAGTCGGCGCAAGGACAGGGTTACCGGGGTGCTTCGTGAACGGGCCGATTGCCCATGGAGCCCCGCGCCACATCTCATGTTCGTCCGCTTCTCCGGGGGGGAATCCCCCCCAGTATTCCTTCGGGTTGAATACCTGCTTGCGCCAGCGTTCGGCGTACGCCTCCGAGGGGAAATCGATTTTCCCATTCCCCGCCTGTACAACCTCGTTCGCATGTTTGTCTTTCAGGTCGGTCCCTTTCAGTCCTGTGTACGTTGGGAAATAATCTATTTGACTTTTCGCTGAATCGCAATTCCTATTTCCGCTATTCACTCATCCCAAGGGATTAACCACAAAAATGACTTGACTTTCACGATCAGGTTGTGTAGTATCAAAACGTTTCGATACCAAGTCCGCTCCCGCAGCACGCATCCACGGAGTTCTCTCTCAAGATTCTGGCATTTTTTCACATTTTGACAGGATGAGACACATCTAGCCCCTTTCTACCCGCTCCAGACCTTAAAGCGTTTCGAGGAATCTAGTGTGAAGCACCGCCCGACCATCCGAGATGTTGCCAGAAAAGCGGGGTTATCCCTGTCGACGGTCTCACTCGTGATTAACAACCGGGGGTACGTCAGCCCGGAAACGCGCGAATCGGTCCTCAAGGTCGTCAGGGAGCTCTCCTACCATCCGACGCGATCAGCGCGCGGCCTGGCCTCCAAAACGAGCGGGAACATCGGTTTCATCCTCTCCGAAGAACATTTCTCCCAGGCGGAGCCGTTTTACACGCGCATTTTCCTCGGGACCGAATTCGAGGCCCGCATCCATAACTTCTATATCCTCCTTACGACTGTGGGGGATCAGTTTGACCCGGATCAGTACGTGCCCAGGTTTCTTCTCGAGAGGAACGTCGACGGCATCATCATCGCCGGGAAGGTGAGCGAGAAACTGATCTCCTACATCGATTCCCTCGGCCTCCCCATCGTCCTCGTCGATTACGAGATGAAAAGGGCGCTCCATTCCGCGGTCCTCATCGACAACTGGCGGGGGGGGACGCTGGCCGTGGAGCACCTCCTTGCGCTCGGCCACAGGCGGATCGCCTTCCTGGGGGGGGACATCCGGCATCCGAGCCTTTCCGAACGCTATGCGGCGTACAAGAACACGCTCAATCAGGCCGGTGTGCATCTTGATGAGACGTTCGAAATCACAGAGGAAAAAGCCACATCGGTTGCGGGAGGGACCTCCGCCGCCGAGCGTCTCTTTGCCTCAGGCGCGAACCCCACGGCGATATTCGCTGTCAACGACGCCATGGCGATAGGCTGCGTGAGGCACCTGAAATCCCGCGGCATGCGCATTCCGCACGACGTCGCGATCGTCGGGTTCGATGACATCGACATGAGCGCTCACATTGAACCACGCCTGACGACCGTCCGCGTCTTCAAAGAGGAAATGGGAAAGATCGCCGTGCAGAGGGTCGTGGACAGCATCACGGCAAAAACAAACATAGTTGTTACAACGCATGTGCCCGTCGAGCTCATCGTCAGGGAGTCGACGGTGTCGGCGGCGCATGCGGATGATTAAGTTGGCGGCGGAGAGCAGTTCAAATTCACGTTTCACACTAACAACATATTCTCGGGAGGTAGGTTATGCGTAGAACTACACACTGGTTATGGCCCGTCCTCCTCGTGACGTTCGCGACGGGGATGGCCTTCGCTCAGGCGACGGACCTTCCCTCAATTGCGGGGTTCGAGGGGGCGCTTCCGTCCTACTGGACGATGGGCGGCCAGCCCGCGGGCGCGACGCTCACGTGGGCGACCGATCAATTCCGTTCGCTGGGGCATTCGCTCAAGATCACGAAGACAGCAACGGCTGATACCGCATCGTGGATATCGACGAACATGTGCGACATCTGGGATGGTACGATCCCGAAAAACGTTGACATACTCGTCGGTGCGTACGTGATGACGTCGGGTGTCAACACGAACCCCGCGACGAACGACGCGAAGTGGTACGTTGCGTACGACTTCTACGACACGCTCGGTGTGTTCATCGGCGAGACGAAACTCCCGGTGAACCAGTCGACGGCCTCCAGTATGGGATTTGTGGCCGATACAAACAGCCCCGCACAGACAGTTCTGCCGAAGACGGCGTTTACGGTAATCGTGAAGTTCGTCGGCGGCAAGAACGCAACGGGGACCGTGTGGGCCGATGATTTCGTCTTCTACGGCCGCGCGGGGGCGTGGGCGGGACAGGACTGGAATACCTCCGTGGCCGTCCCGACCGGGTGGTATTACTGGCTCCCGCCGAACGGCGGGAATGACGGCCTCCTCGCCAACGGGTTTCAAAACACGGTGGTGACAGCCGAGGCGTCTCATTCGGGGACGCATTCGCTGAAGTTCAACCTCCCTGCGGGCCGCGCGGTGCACGACGGGTTCGTCGGCACGCAGCGGATTGCATTCGGTAATCTCGGTGCCGGGGCTTCGGTCAATGCCGGCGACTGGGTCCGCATCAGCGTCTGGATCAAGGCGAGCGGCCTCTTCCCGGATTCCGCGGCGCTCTATCCCGGAACATGGGCGGTCGGGTTCACACCGCTCTTCTTCGCGCAGACGGGGAACAACGCGGGATACAATCCCGTCGGTCCGCAGACCGATTACACGTTTGCATTCCCGAGCGTGACCGCCTTCGACTGGACGCAGTACACGCTTGACGTGCAGCTGCCGACGGGCGTGAGCGCGAAGTATCTGGAAACACGCCTTCATGTGTACAATCAGTTTGTGGGCACCATCTACTTTGATGATCTCTCCGTGACCAAGATCGACATGCCGCAGGTGGCGGCGGTCGGCGGGTTCGAAGGGACGCTTCCGGCCTACTGGTCAATGGGCAATCAGCCTGCCGGCGCGACGCTCTCCTGGGCTACCGATCAGTCCCGCTCGCTGGGGCACTCGCTCAAGATCACGAAAACCGCAACGAGCGACACGGCGTCATGGATCTCCGGCAACATGTGCGATTTCTGGTCGCCGACCATATCGAAGAACGTGGACATACTCCTCGGTGCGTACGTGATGACGTCGGGTGTCAACACGAACCCCGCCACGAACGACGCGAAGTGGTACGTGGCGTACGACTTCTACGACACACTGGGGGCGTTCATCGGCGAGACGAAGCTGCCGGTGAACCAGACGACGGCCTCGAGCACGGGATTTGTGGCCGATACAAACAGCCCCGCACAGACCGTTCTCCCGAAGACGGCGTTCAAAGTGATCGTGAAGTTCGTCGGCGGCAAGAACGCCACCGGCACCGTGTGGGCGGACGACTTCATCTTCTACGGCCGCGCGGGGGCGTGGGCGGGACAGGACTGGAACACGTCCGTGGGCGTCCCGACCGGGTGGTTTTACTGGCTCCCGCCGAACGGCGGGAACGACGGCCTCCTCGCAAACGGGTTTGAAAACACGAGGGTGACGACTGCGGCAGCGCACACGGGGACGCATTCCCTGATGTTCAATCTCCCCGCGGGGCGCGCCGTGCACGACGGGTTCGTCGGCACGCAGCGGTTTGCGATCTCGGGCGGCGGGTGGGGAACAAACGGACCGATGGGTACCGGCGGAACATCGTCGGTCTCCGGCGACCGTCCGTTCTCCGTCAACGCGCAGCCTGGCGACTGGGTCCGGATCAGCGTCTGGATCAAGGCAAGCGGCCTCTTCCCTGATTCCGCGGCGGTCTATCCCGGAACGTGGGCGGTCGGGTTCACGCCGCTCTTCACCGCGCAGGCGGGGAGCAACGCGGGGTATAATCCCGTCGGTCCGCAGGTGGATTACACGTTTGCATTCCCGAGCGTGACCGCCTTTGACTGGACGCAATATACGCTCGATGTGCAGATCCCCACGGGGGTGGGCGCTCAGTTCATGGAAGCCCGCCTCCACGTCTACAACCAGTTCGTCGGAACGGTCTATTTCGACGATCTCGACGTGCAGAAGCTCGACGTGCCGCAGGTGGCGGCCATCGGCGGGTTCGAGGGAACGCTTCCTGCATACTGGACGATGGGCGGCCAGCCTGCAGGCGCGACGCTCTCGTGGGCGACCGATCAGTACCGCTCGATGGGTCATTCGCTGAAGATCACAAAGACCGCGACGTCAGACTCGGCGGCATGGATCTCGACGAACATGTGCGATGTCTGGTCGCCGACCGTATCGAAGAACGTGGACATACTCCTCGGTGCATACGTGAGGACGTCGAACGTCAACACGAATCCTTCGACAAACGACGCAAAGTGGTACGTGGCGTACGACTTCTACGATACGGTCGGCGCCTTTATCGGGGAGACCAAGATCCCCGTCAATCAAACCGCGGCGTCGAGCATATTCTTCGTCGCGGATACGAACAGCCCGGGCCAGACCGTTCTCCCGAAGACGGCGTTCAAGGTGATCGTGAAGTTCGTCGGCGGCAAGAATGCCACCGGCACCGTGTGGGCGGACGACTTCATCTTCTACGGCCGTGCGGGGGCGTGGGCGGGACAGGACTGGAACACGTCCGTGGGCGTCCCGACCGGCTGGTACTACTGGCTCCCGCCGAACGGCGGAAACGACGGCCTCCTTGCCAACGGGTTTGAAAACACGATGGTGACGACGGCCTATGCGCACACGGGGACGCACTCCCTGGTGTTCAACATGCCCGCGGGGCGCGCCGTGCACGACGGATTCGTCGGCACGCAGCGGTTCAACTTCACAGGAAACACGTGGGGCGGGAACGGACCGGCCGGCAATGCGCTTGCGACCGGAACCAACCCGTTCGGCATCACCGCGCAGCCTGGCGACATACTGGAGCTGAGCGTGTGGATCAAGGCCACGGGGCTCTTCCCCGATTCCGCGGCGCTTTACCCGGGGACCTGGGCCGTCGGATTCACGCCCCTGTTCTTCGCGCAGGCGGGGAACAACGCGGGCTACAATCCCGTCGGGCCGCAGGTGGACTACACGTTCCTGTTCCCGAAAGCGACGTCGTTCGACTGGACCCAGTACAAGCTGAATGTCACGTTGCCGACGGGTGTTGCGGCGCAGTATATGGAAGCCCGCCTCCACGTGTACAATCAGTTTGTCGGGACGGTCTACTTCGACGATATGAACATCAGGGTCGCGGGGACGACGCTTTCCGTGGCTCCGGGATCCGATGGAACCCCGAAGACGTTCGAGCTGTCGAACAACTATCCCAATCCCTTCAACCCCACAACGACGATTGAATTCGGCGTGCCGCACAGCGCGCAGGTTGCCATCATGATCTACAATGTCCTCGGTCAGCGGGTGAGGATGCTTGTGGACCATGAGCAGCGCTCCGCCGGACGCTATAGTGTCGTCTGGGACGGAAGGGACGACGCGGGAAGCAACGTCGGCTCCGGGATGTACTTCTACCGCCTGGAGACGGGGAATGTTGCTATCGTGAAGAAGATGCTTATGCTGAAGTAGAAGAGTTCAAGGGGGGGGTGCCGGGTGATCCGGCACCCCTTCACTATCATCTGACAATCCTCAAGGCAAACTGGTATGCCAACCATGTGGCGCCTTCCGCTGCTCCCCATTCTTCTTTCCGTCGTCGTGTGTGCGGCACTGTCCGGAACTACCGGCAAGATCGCCGGCAAAGTCACCGATGCGCAGACAAAGGACGTGATCCCGAGCGTAAATATCGTTATCGTGGGAACGTCAATCGGAGGCGCGTCGAACATCGACGGCGAATACTACATTCTGAATATCCCCCCGGGGACGTACCAGTTGAAAGCGTCTGCGGTCGGGTATACCGCCGCACTCGTTGCCAATGTCAGCGTTACCGCGGATCAGACGACGCGCATTCAGTTCACGCTCCAGCCCCAGTCCGTGGAGCTCGGCGAAGTCGCCGTGACGGCGACGCGCCCCATCGTCCAGAAGGATCTCACGTCGACAGTCGCGAGCGTCGGGAGCGACCAGATCGCTAAACTCCCCCTCGAGGACGTCAGTGCCGTTGTGAACCTCCAGGCCGGTGTCGTCGAAGGGCATTTCCGCGGCGGCAGGAGCGGCGAGGTGAAGTATCTCGTCGACGGGGTGTCGGTCAATGACGTGTTCTCGGGCGAGTCCTCCATGGAGGCCGAGCTCAACAGCATTGCCGAGATTCAGGTGCTCAGCGGGACGTTCAACGCCGAGTACGGCGAGGCCCTCTCGGGGGTTGTGAACCAGATCACCAAGGTGGCGGCGGATCATTATACGGGAGAGCTCTCCGCCTACACCGGCGGATATTTCAGCACCAGGAGCTCACTCTTCCCGCATATCGACCGCGTGGATCCGTCGAGCCTGTACAATTTCCAGGGGAGTGTCAGCGGGCCGATTGTGGGAAACGCACTGAAATTCTTTGCCTCCGGCAAGTATCTCTACGACGCCGGCTACCTCTACGGCAAGAGGGTGTTTAATCCGAAGGACTCGACGAATTTTTCTTCCAACGACCCCTCCCACTGGTATGTCGGTGCGACGGGGGACGGGAAGTACGTCCCCATGAACGATTCGAAACGGTACACGGTGCAGGGAAAAATCGCCATCGATCTCGGGGGGGCGAAAGACCTTGTGCTGAACGGGATGTATCAGAATCACGATTACAGGAACTATGACTACCAGTTCCAGCTCGACCCGGACGGGGACTATACGTACCACCAGAAGGGGATTCTGGGGAGCGCGAGCTATACGGCCGTCTTCAGCGACGCGGCATTTCTCGACCTGAGCGGATCCTATTTCAGGACCGACTACAAGCAGTACGTGTTCCCCAACCCCACGGGACCGGGCGATCCCGTGGTCGATCCCGGCTACGTCGATCCGAACGGGATGCTGCAGACGGGGGCGAACGCGTTTTACACCGGGGGGACGGAGAACTGGCATTTCAACCATACGAGCACGACGTGGACGGGGAGAGCCGACCTCACCGCGCAGCTCTCGACGGTGCACCAGATCAAGGCCGGGGCGGAAGTGCAGGCGAATCACCTTCAGTACAACGACTATCAGATCCACGTCGATGCAACGACGAATTTCATTCCGACGATGCCCGTGCCGGGGTCGTTCGATTACAACGTGTACGACAATCACCCGTATCAGCTCGCACTGTACGCGCAGGACAAGATCGAGATGGAATACCTCGTCGTCAACGTGGGTCTCCGCTGGGATTATTTCCAGCCTGACGGGCAGGTGCTCCTGAATGCGGACAGCATCGCGGCGCTCGATAATTACACGGCAGCGTCTTTTCCCGCCCGGTATTTCAGGAAGGCGAGCGCAAAGCAGCAGCTCTCCCCCCGGATCGGCATCTCCTATCCGATCTCCGACAGGGGGGCGGTGCACCTCTCCTACGGTCATTTCTTCCAGATCCCGGCGTTCGACTTCCTGTACAAGAACCCGAACGAGCGCATCGCCCTGAACGGCGTCTACCCCGATTTCGTCGGGAACACGATCGGGAACGCCGATCTCCAGCCGCAGCGGACGACGATGTACGAAATCGGGCTCCAGCAGGAGCTGACCCCCGTGCTGGGGATTACCGTCACCGGGTATTACAAGGACATACGGAACCTCCTGGCTCTGCAGATCCATGTCAAAAACAACGTCGCAAAATTCGGAGAATACATAAACCAGGACTACGGCGCGGTGCAGGGGTTCACGTTCTCGCTCGAGAAGAGGCTCACGGACGGGTTCGGGGCGAACCTGGACTACACGTTCCAGGTCGCCAAGGGGGATGCGTCGGACCCCAACGACGCATACAACAAGGCGCAAAACTCCCCCCCCATCGACGTGAACAAGGAGCTGGTTCCCCTCTCGTGGGACAGGAGACACTCGCTCAACGTCACACTGACGTTCGGGACCCCCGACGATTTCATCGCGAGCGTGATTGGCCGCGCCGGGTCCGGCCTCCCGTACACGCCCGCGCTGCAGAACCAGCGGACGGGCCTCGAGAACAGCGACAACATGCCCGGGTTCTACAATTTCGACGTGTACATGACGAAATATCTGAAGCTCTTCGGGGAGTACCGGCTTTCGGTCTTCCTGAAGGTCTACAATCTTTTCGATACGGCGAACGAGATGAATGTATTCACGGATACCGGGAGGGCGGGGTATACGCTTGCGCTCTCCCAGCAGCAGCCCGTCGTCCGCGGCGTCAATACGCTTGCGCAGTACTACACGCGCCCCGATTTCTATTCGGCCCCGCGCCAGGTGATACTCGGCGCGGCGTTCGCGTTCTAGAATCCCATACACAGGGTTATCATCAGGACTTCACATGAGCAGGACATGCATAGGTTTCCTTTTCGTCGCCTCTCTTTTCGTCATCTGCGCTGCTGGGTCGCAGACGGTGGTCGACAAGAACAAAGGGACCGTGACCGAGGACAGGCACGGGACGATGGACGGGAACCTGGTGGCGACCGTCTACTATAACTTCGGCGAGATCGCCGACTGGAAAAACTGGCCCACGATAAGCGGCGTGTGGCCGAAGGCGACGAACCACACGTACATCGACGGCGTGGCGGTCATCGTGCAGGCGGAGGCGCGGGATGCGCGGGATTCGCTGATCCATCCCCTGGAGACGAACTACTACGAGTACACGAGGTACAACCAGGCCACGGGAAATACCTACGGCTGGCAGCCGCTTCCCGGCTATGCAAACCCCTTCCAGGCGACCCCGGCCCAGAGCACGAGCCCCGAGACCTGGCCATCCCACTGGCCCGACCGGCCGTCGTCATGGGACGGGTACTGGGACGGGTTTTTCGGGAAGGGAGTCCAGAACGCAGACCTGGAAACCTATTTCGTGTTCGACGACGATGCGGACAGGCAGTACATCCAGGCCCCGTACTTCTTCCATCCCGATGCCGCCGATTCGACGCGGGGGGGACTCGGCATGCAGGTGCACGCCCGAGGTTTCCAGTGGTCCCAGGTGCTCGCCGAAGATGTGATATTCTGGTACTACGAGATCACGAACATGGGGACCACGGATTACGCGAAAACACTCTTCGCGCAGTACGTGGACTGGGGGATCGGCGGGCATGACAACTCGTCGAACAACGCGGGGAGCTACAACAAGCAGCTCAATATTTCGTACGCCTGGTCGACGGTCGCGTACGGCAGCCCGGGGCAGTGGAGCCCTGTGGGATATTCCGGGTACGCGTTCCTGGAGAGTCCCGGGATTTCGGACGACAATATCGACAACGACCAGGACGGCCTCACCGACGAACGGCGCGACAACAGCGCGAGCGTGTTCATCACCGATCCGCTCAAGGATCCGTTCCTCCGTGATGTCCAGTCCGACACGGCGAAATTCCGGGCATTCTACGGGTATTCGTGGAAGCCTCACTGGGACGCCGACGAAAACTGCAACTGGCGGACGTACACCGATCTCAACCACAACGGGAAATGGGATCCGGGCGAACCCCTCAATGACGACGTCGGGACAGACGGGATCGGGCCGCTGGATCCCGGGTATCCGGGGCCCGACGCGGACGGCTCGGAGGGGGACGGAAAGCCGGAACAGGGGGAGCCGAACTTCGGCATCCTCGACAAGGACGAATCGGACCAGCTCGGCCTGACGGGGTTCCTCATCGCAGCGGTCCACACGTATGATCTGAACAACGACGAAAGGAACTGGACGGCGTTCACGACGCTCCCGGCGCCCCCGAATCAACAGCCGTCCCTCACGAACGTGAACCTGGGGAACTGGTTTTCGAGTTTCATCTTCCATCTGTACGGTCGGAACACGTACAGCCTCTCGACGGGCCAGAGCCAGCTCACCGGTCAGACCGAACGGTTCTCCATGGCGCTGATATTCGGCAACAATACCGACGACCTGTTCCGGAGAAAGCGGACCGTGCAGAGCATCTATAACGCCTCGTACAAGTTCGCAAAGCCCCCGGACAAGCCCCTTGTCAAGGCCGTTACGGGCGACCATCGCGTTACGCTCTACTGGGACAGCCACGCCGAGCAGACGTTCGACGCGTTCTACCAGAAATACAATTTCGAGGGATACCGGGTCTACAGGAGCACGGAATCGAATTTCCTCTCGGCGCAGATCATCACCGATGCGTACGGCAACCCCACGTTCCGCCAGCCCATCGCGCAGTTCGACCTTGTGGACGGCATCACCGGGCTCGCCCTGATCGACGTCAACGGCGCGAAGTTCTACCTGGGGAACGACAGCGGTCTCCAGCATTCGTTCATCGACACGACCGTGCAGAACGGCCAGAAATACTACTACGCCGTCTGTTCCTACGACCAGGGATTCACGACGACGACGGTGACGGGGGATTTCATCGGCATCCCCCCCTCGGAGTGCACGAGCATCATCAAGGTGGACGTCAACGGGAATGTCAAGACGGACGTGAACACCGCCGTTGTCATCCCCCGCGCACCTTCGGCGGGATATGTGCCCGGAAAGATCACGACAGCGGCAAGCGGACCGGCCACCGGGTCCGTCCAGGTGCAGCTCATCGATCCCGATTCGATAACCAATAATCACAACTTTATCCTCTCGTTCGTCGACTCAACGGCGTTCCACAACAACCCGAATCCGTACTACACGCTCGTCGACCTTACGGGGAAGGACACGCTCCTGAATATGGTGAAAGTGAAGACGGCGCAGGACGTCACAACCGTGATGCAGGGGTTTGCCGTCCAGATCAATAATGCCCAGGGCGTGGCGGTCAACAGTTTTACATGGAAGGTCGGAAATTCCAATATCGTCGGGCAGGTCGGGTTCGATTCGCGGTACGCCCCGGCCCTCCAGGCGCGCCGTGTGAATCTTCCCGATGACTTTGACATCACGTTCACACAGCCGGGGCAGGGGGATGTTTCGTTCCCTTCGAGCTCGTTCGCGACGCAGGGGATTCAGTCGAACATCACGATCCGGAACCTGACCGAGGGGATCGACCATCAGCCCTTCCTCTTTTACGACAATAACAATGACGGACTTTTTGATGCCGGGGACGCAATATTCATAGTCTGCGGCGATTCCGCGAACCTGACGCCGGTGGACTTCCCCACCGCCACGAAGTCCTGGTCTGTCACATTGATCCAGGACAGCTCGATCGCGCCGACGAAACAGGTCCCTCCGAAGCCGGGAGACATTCTCCACTTCTCCACCACGAAGCCGTACCGGACGGGAGAGACGGTCAGGTTCCAGACGCAATCCCCCGTGCTCGACGCGCAGAAAGCCCGTACGGACCTGAGCAGGATACTCGTCGTCCCCAACCCGTACGTCGGGGGCGCGTCGTGGGAGCCCCAGCCGACGAGCGTCGGAAGAGGGGACCGGCTTATCTATTTTATCCATCTTCCCCACCAGTGCACGATCAGGATCTACACGATAAGCGGCCACTTGGTGCAGACGATCCAGCACCAGTCGGGAATCGACGACGGGCAGGAGCCCTGGAACCTTGTCTCCCGTGACGGAATGGACATCGCGTTCGGGGTGTACGTCTACCATGTGGATGCACCGGGCATCGGCACCCACGTATCCAGGTTCGCCGTCGTAAAATGAACGAAACAAACTTCGCGGATGCGTGTCCTATGAGAACACTCTTTCTGTCGCTCGCGGCGCTCGCGCTCGTCCTCCCGTGCACGTTGCTGGGCCAGGGGACGTCGAAAAGCGGAACGGTCGCCGCAACGTTTCTGGAGATTCCCGTCGGCGCCTCCGCGGTGGCAATGGGGAGCGCGTTCGTGAGCGTGGCAAACGACGCGACGTCGCTCTACTGGAACCCGGCCGGGAGCGCCTGGCTCACGCAGAGCGAGGTCCTTGCGATGCACACGAACTGGATCGCCGGGACGCGGTTTGACTATGCCTCGTTCGTCCTCCCCCTGGAGGAATTCGGGACAATCGGCGTGAACGTCACCAACCTCAGCATGGACGACCAGAAGGTGACGACGGTGTTGATGCCGGAGGGGGACGGCGAGTACTTCAGCGCGGGGGACCTCGCCGTCGGGCTTTCGTACGCTCACCGCCTGACCGACCGTTTCACGATCGGGTTCAACGCGAAGTACATCCAGGAGACGATCTGGCACGAGAGCGCGAACGCGTTTGCGCTCGACATCGGAACGATATTCAGGACCGACCTTATCGGCGGGCTGACGATCGGTGCCTCGCTCTCCAATTTCGGCACCACGATGAAGATGTCGGGACGCGACGCCAGGCAGTTCGGGATGCTCGATGCCACGAAGCCCGGGACGAACAGCCAGATCCCCGAGGACATCGAGATGGATTCGTGGGACCTGCCGCTCCTCTTCCAGATCGGCGTCTCCACAACCCCTCTGAAGACCGACAACTACCGTCTCACGATCTCGGCGGACGCGCTCCACCCGAACGACGACTACGAGAGCGTGAACGTCGGGGGGGAGTTCGCTTTCGAGGATGTCCTGTTCCTGCGCGGGGGATTCAATTCCCTCGGGCTCCCCGACAGGGAAGGGGGACTCTCGCTCGGCTTCGGAATCTCGTCGGCGGGCTTCCTGAGCGGCGGCACGATCGTCAAATTCGATTATGCCTACCGCGACATGGGAAGGCTTTCGAACATCAACGTCTTCTCTCTCTCCGCAAGGTTTTGATCCGTGCCGGGACAAGGGCTTCGTTTCCTCCGCATGCCTGGACCGCTGTGTTTCCCGGTGTCTCCTGCTGTCATCGCGCTCATCGGACTCATCGCACAGTCCGGACATTCCCAGACGGGGAGCGAGCTGGAAAGGCACTACCCGGTTACCGATCCGAAGAACTTCACGCGTGTCGTGGCGACCGTGGGCGACGTCACAATAACGGCGCAGGAATTTCTCCTTAGCTACGAATTCGGCCCCTCGTTCGCAAAACGGCAGAAGGACTCGCGGAAGCGGTACCTGGAGTTCATGATCAACGAGAAGCTTCTCGCGCTTGAGGCCAGGGTCCGGGGTCTCGGCCGGTCCGAGAGCGTCAGACGCACGCTCGAAGAGCTGGAAGGGGACATGGCGACGGAGGAGCTCTACAAGGACGATGTCCTTGCCCGCGTCCGCGTGACGGACGGGGAGATCGCCCGCGCGGTTCGCGACGAGCGGATCCACTATTCTCTCCGGTGGCTGTTCGCCCCCGGGCCGGACGGGAGCTCGTCACTCAAATCCGCACTGAACGGGGGGGTCCCGTTTGACACGCTCTTTTCCCGGCAGCTCCGGGACGGGGTGAAGACCGACGACCGCTCAACGGAAACGACAATCTTCAAGCTCAGGCGTTCGAACCCGGCTCTCGCGGCGGTCGCCGAAACGCTCCGGGCCGGCCGGAATTCGGCGCCGGTGCGGGGGCCGGACGGCTGGTACGTCCTCAGGATCACCGGCGGCTGGAGGGACATGAGCATGAGCGAAACGGAGTCTCTGAAACTGGAGGAGGACGCCAGGAGCGCATTGACGCAGGACCGGGCGGACAGCCTCTCCGACCCGTATGTCCGCCGGCTCATGCTCGAACACGATCCCGTGATTATCCGCGGGACGTTTAACGCTCTGGAGGGATGGCTCGCGCGCATCTGGGTCAAGCCCGAACGGCTTGCGGGCTGGGAGCTGGCGTCCCGTTCCGGCATGGATTCGGCTGCGCTTTCCCGCATAGACGTTCTCGGGGGCGATACGCTCGTCGCGCTCGCCGGAGGATGCATCCGGCTCGGGGGGTTCCTGTCATGGTACAGGGCGCGCGACACGTACTTCAGGCTGAACACGGCGGACGAGAAGTCATTCTTTGTCTCCGTGGAGGAGCTTGTGTGGCGCATGGTGCGCGACAGGCTTCTCGTGGACAGGGCGACGAAGAGGCATCTGCAGGAACGGGATCCGGTGAAAAAACAGCTCAGGTGGTGGGAGGAGAAGATTCTCTTCGGGGAAGAGAAAGACGCTCTCGGCAGACTTGTTGCGCTGGACGATTCGACGCTGCGCGCGTACTACGATGCCCACACCCGGGATTACCGGACCGACAGCGCCGCTGTGCAGACGTTTGAAGGGGCGAAGGAGAAGGTTCGCTCTGACTGCTATGAATCGGGGCTGAGGGCGAACATGCTCCACAGGATCCTTGCGCTGAAACAAAAATACCGGGTCGTCGTGAAGGATGACGTCCTCATGACCCTCCCCGTGGACGTCGAGAACAATCCAAAGGCGATCGACGTGTACATTGCAAAGAAGGGGGGGACGTTTCCCCATCCCGCATTCCCCGTCATCGACCTCGGGTGGCAGACATGGATGTGACGCCGTCCCTGCGCCGTTCCGCGTTCGCCGCGCTCTCGGCCCTTGCCCTTCTCCCGGCCTGCGCCCGCCACGAGGCAGCGGGTCCCGCCGGCTCACCCGGAGTCGTCCTCACGTACTGGCCGGCGCCGAACCCGCAGGAGATCCTCCTTGCCGATACGCTCGTCGCCCTCTGGAACCGCCTCCACCCGGAGATACGGGTCGACATGCAGCCGATCCCGGTCAGCATTTCCACGGAGGAGGTTCTCCTTGCGGCGATCGCCGGGAAGACGACCCCCGATGTCTGTTCCAACATCTGGCCGGGGGCGCTTCATGACTACACGCAGGCCGGCGGGCTCGTCCGGCTTGACGACTTCCCGGATTTCGATTCGCTGATGAGCCGCCGCACCCCCCGTGAGCTCCTGGAGCGCTTCCGCGTCGGGGACGGGCACTTCTATGAGGTGCCGTGGAAGACGAACCCGGTCATGATGTTCTGCAACATGCGGCTCCTCCGCGAAGCCGGCGTTGAGGGCGTCCCGGCGACGTACGGCGAGTATCTCGCGGCGGGGAAAAAAGTCGTCTCGCACAAGTATGCGGGAGCGGCCCAGGCCGTCTGGATGGGCGACAGGGACGTCCGGCCGATCTGGTGGCAGCGCCTGTTCGATTTCTATCCGTTCTACATCGCCGCTTCCGGCGGGCGGACACTGTTCACCGGGGGGATTCCGTCGTTCGGCGACAGCGCGGCCGCGGAAGTGTTCGCCTTCTTCAGGGAATGCTACGCGAACAAATATTTTCCCCGGACGTTTTTCCAGGGGGGGGACCCGTTCCTCCTCGAGAAAAAGGCCACGCACTTTTCCGGCCCGTGGGAGGTGGCGTCGATCCGCAAGTTCGCGCCGCAGATGGAATTCGCCGTCGGCCACGTTCCGGTCCCGGACGACCACCGGGGACCCGTGTACACGTACGGCGATTACAAGAACATATCGATATTCAGCACGACGAAGCACCCGAAGGAGGCGTGGGAATTCGTGAAGTTCCTCGTCACGGCCGAACACGACCTCCTCCTGCTCAGCATATGCGACCAGATTCCCGTCCGGGGCGACCTCCTGGAGAATCCGCTCTTCGCCCAGTACTTCCGGGCGAACCCGGCGATGGCGGAATTCGCCCGCCAGGCGGTGTATACGCGCGGGATGGACGACGCGCCGGATCTCAAGGAGATATTCGACGGCATAGCGCAGGAATATGAGGCGTGCGCCGTTTACGGCCGCGTCACACCCGTCCGGGCGATCAGCGACGCTCTCGGACGGACGACACTTATCGTGGAGTGGAACAGGTGACCCGTCTCGGCGATATCGTCCGGGGAGTGCGCAGGAGCGACAGGGGAGCATACTGGTTTATCCTCCCGTACGTCATATTCTTCTGCGCGTTTGTCGCGTATCCGCTCATCTTCTCCCTCATCCTCGTCTTCAACAGGTGGAACATCGTCACGCCGATGGAGTGGATCGGGCTGAAGAACTTCGACCGGCTCATCGGCGACGTGCTGTTCTACCGTTCGCTCCTCAATACGCTGACGTTTCTCCTCATACACATCCCGCTCCAGGTTGCCGTGGCGCTCGCGCTCGCCCTCCTGCTGAACACCGGCGTCAGGGGGCGCGGCCTCTTCAGGGCGATCTATTTCCTTCCCGTCGTCGTTTCAGGAGTCGCGGTCACGATACTCTGGCAGCAGATCTACTCGTTTGACGAGGGGATCCTGAACAATATCCTTCACGCCGCCGGGCTCCCCTCCGTCCCCTGGCTCGTCGATCCCCGCGTGGCGATGCCCTCCATCGCGATCATGGCGACATGGAAGAACGTGGGGATCTACATCGTCCTGTTCCTTGTGGGGCTCCAGAACATACCGCGCGAGCTCTATGAGGCGGCGAGCCTTGACGGGGCGCGGCCGTTCAAGCAGTTCCTGTACGTGACGCTCCCGATGCTCAATCCGACGATTGTCGTCATCGTTGTTCTTTCGACGATCGGCGGGTTCTCGCTGTTCATCGAGCCGTACGTCCTCACCGGGGGCGGGCCGATGCAGAGCACGCTTTCCGGGATGCTCTACATCTATAACCAGGCGTTTTCATTCGGGCACATGGGGTACGCAGCCACGCTCGGCTTTGTCTACGCGCTCGTCATCCTGGGTGTCGTCGTGCTCCAGCGCCGCGTCATCGAATCGGAGATCCCGTCGTGAAGACATTCCTCAAATACACGGCCCTCCTTGCGGGCGCCGTCGTCTTCGCGTACCCGTTTCTCTGGATGATCGCCGGGTCGCTCAAGCCGGAGCTCGAGATTGAAAGCCTGAATCTCTTCTCGGGGAAGTTCTCCCTGCAGAGCTATGCCCAGGTCATCCTGAAGATCCCGATCGCGCGGGCGTTCCTGAACAGCATGATCGTGTCGGCGGCGACAACGGCTTCCGTCGTCCTGTTCGGGTCGATGGTCGGGTATGCCCTCGCCCGGCTCCGGTTCCTGGGAAAGAAGACGCTCTATACGCTCATACTGTTCACGATGACGATCCCGTTCCAGATCGTCCTCATCCCGCAGTATATCCTCATCGTGAAACTCGGCTGGACGGACACCTACATGGCGCTCATCGCCCCGACGATGATGAGCGCGTTCGCCATCATCCTCTTCCGCCAGTTCTTCATGGCGATCCCGCAGGCGCTCATCGACGCCGCGCGCGTCGACGGCTGTTCGGAACTCATGATCCTCTTCCGGATCATCTGGCCCCTCTCGCGCCCGGTGATAATCACCGTGGCGCTCCTCACGTTCATGGCGAACTGGAACGAAGTCCTCTGGCCCCTCATGGTCGTCAGGGAGCAATCGCTCATGACGATGCCTCAGCTCGTCACGATATTCACAACCGGCGGGCAGGCGGAGACGCAGCTCGGGTATCTCCTGGCCGCCGCGACGCTCCTCTCGCTCCCCGTCATCATTGCTTACGCGTTCTTCCAGCGCTATTTCATCGAGAGCATGGCATCCAGCGGGATCAAGGGATGATGAGATTTCTTATGCCGGCGTTCGCCCTGTTTCTCGTCGCTCCTGCTTCCGGACAGGAACCCATTACCCGCGAGTTTTCCGGCCTGTACGGGCAGGTCGAGGTGGGAGGCCCGTATGCGGGGGCCGAGTTCCACGACAGCCGGCCGCTCCCCTCCCGCATCAGCCTCTACGAGCCTGCCGCAAACAGCATCGACATGAGCAGGGACTACTGGAAACGGGGGGAGTCGGCCCCGTGTATTGTTGGAATCCGGATGAACGGCGGACCCGCGCGTCACATCGGGCTGGAGGGGTGGGCGTACACGCTCTCGCCCCACCGGGTCCGGTTTCACCGGGATGATGAAGATCTGGGCTGGACCTCCTCATTCGAGTTCTTTCGCACCGCACACGGTCTTCTCTGGACTCTCTCGGCCGAAAACCGGACGGGTGCCCCCCTCGACGTTGAGGCCTACGTTCAGTGCCGGACCGTGCTCCGCACATGCCAGACATTCGCCTGGCTCGACAGTGCATGGACCGAGTACGATCCGGGAGCGAAGACGATTGCCGTGCATTTCGACCAGAGTGAAACGCGGCTGGCGACGGTCGTTCTGCAGAACCTTGGGGATGCGCCGCAGTCGTGGACCTCTTCCGCCGATGACCTCGGTGCCGATCCGCTGAATCCCTCCTGGTTCACGTCGCATGCGGAACCGGGAGGGCGAACCCTCGCACGCAACCGACAGGGGCGGCCCGTTGCGGCATTCACATACAGGAAAAATCTCGCCCCGCTGGCCCGGATTACGATCCGCCTTGCGATATTCAGCTCGGAGCTCAATGAGTGGAAGCCCTCTTCGGCCGCGCTCGGGAAAAACTGGGAGAAGGACGTTGCCGCGTACGATGCGCTCGTCCGGCGGCAGCTCGCTCATGCTCCCCGCACCGGAGACCTGGCGGTCGACATGTCGGCGGACTGGGCGTGTGCGCTCCTGGCCTCCAACGCGCATTCACTCGGGGGGCGGATCGTCCCGATGCCCTGCCCGGCCGAGTACAATTTCTTCTTTACGCACGACGTCCTCCTGACCGATCTGAGCGCCGTCTGGTTTGACGCACGTCGCGTCAAGAGGGATCTGGAGACTGTCGCGGGATGGGCCGAGAACGGGATCATCCCCCATGCCCGGTACTGGAGGGACGACGGATTCAAGACGGAGCTCTGCACGCCCGACAACTGGAACCACCTCTGGTTCATCGAAATCGTCGCACGGTATCTCCGCCACACCACAGACACGGCGGAGGTTGCGCGGCTCTTTCCGCTCGTCCGCAGGAGCCTCGGGGAGATACTCACGCAGCGCCACGGCGACAGCCTGATGTATGCGTTCCGCCCCGATTGGTGGGATATCGGAAGGAGGGAAGGCCCCCGGTCATACATCACGATCCTCACGATCCGCGCGCTGCGCGACTATCTCTACCTCTGCTCGTTCATGCGCCGTGATCTCTCCCTTCTCCCCGGTTACGAGCTCATCGCCGACGGCATGGAGCGGGCGCTCAATTCCCGCTTGTGGGATCCGACCGCGGAATATCTGATGAACGCGAACGGAGACGACAGGGACAGGCACTTCTATATGGGCTCTCTCCTCGGAGCGGTGTACCGCCTTCTCCCGCCCGAGAAGGCCCTCGCGCTCCTTGCAACCGCACGGCGGGAGCTCGTGGACGAACGGATCGGCGTGCGGAATGTGATGCCTCCGGATTTCCATACGGATTCCGTCAGGACCTACTTCCGTTTCCCGACGAACGAGGCGGGGGACCCATACTTCTATGCGAACGGCGGCGTCTGGCCTCACGCCAACGCGTGGTATGCCCAGGGGCTCGTTGCTTCGGGACGGACTGAAGAAGCCCTCCGGTTCTTCCGGACGGTCATGACGCTCGACGGGATCTCGGCCAGCCCCCGCGGTCAGCCCGCATTCTATGAGTACAGGTACGCCGACGCGTCCTCGGAGCGGTACGGGGCCGTTGACAAGCCCTCATTCCTCTGGGCAGGAGGGTTCTACCTGGGGACAGTGTACGCTCTCGAGGGTTTCAGGGAGACGGAGTGGAATATCGGCATCGGTGACCAGGGCGGGGTTTTCCCTTCAGCCGCCGCCCCGGTCGAGTTCGGCCTTTTGCATCAGGTCCACATCCGCGGGACGGGAGCAAACCGTGCGATCCTCTCCGCCGGCGGCATCCCTTCCCCCTCGGGTGTTTTCCCCCTTGATCAGATGCAGAGCGCTGATTGGACGCTCGGCAGAGATGATCCGGCAACGCCATGCCTGACGGGCGTCAACGCGATCGTCTGGGAGTGCCGTCCGGTCAAAGGACGCGGCCTCCGCGCCGTCATTTCATCGTTCGACGGACACCGCGTCGTGGCGCGCTTCGCGGGGGGTTCCTCCCCGGCCGACGCATCCGTTGACGGGAGTAAGGTGGATGCACTCGCGTCCGAACGGACTCCTGACAGCACACTGATCACGACGTTCGCATTTCCCGGCACGCTCCGTAAACAGGTTCTTGAGCTCAGGCCCAATGGACAATAACGGTGCATCCGAATGAAAGTTGCCGAACTCGAAAAACCCGGCTCCCTTCGCGTCAAATCGAAACCTCTGCGCGCGCTCCGGACGGGTGAAGTGCTCGTGAAAGTCGAATCATGCGGGCTCTGCGGCACAGACATACACATCGTCGACGGGACATCGCGCTCCACTCCTCCCGTTGTCCTGGGACACGAGTACGCGGGATTTGTCACGGACCCGGGGAACGACCCGAACGGGATACCCGAGGGGACACATGTCGCCGTGGACCCCAACATATCCTGCGGAAGGTGCGCATATTGCAGAAGGGGGCTCGTGCATTTGTGCACGAACCTGCGCGCCCTTGGCGTGGATATCGACGGCGGGATGGCGGAGTACAGCATCGTCCCCGCCTCCGCACTCTACACGATCCCGCAGGAGCTGACCGCCGAGGAGAGCATGTTCATCGAGCCGGTCTCCTGCGCGGTACACGGGATGGACAGGGCCGGGATACGTCAGGGAGATACCGTCGTCATACTGGGCGGAGGGACGATAGGGCTCGTCATGCTCCAGCTCGTGCTTCACGGAGGCGCGGCCTGTGTGATCGTGAGCGAGCCCCTGGAACACAAACGGAAGATCGCCGCCTCCCTCGGAGCGTCGCTCGTGATCGATCCGGCCTCCGGCGCGCTCGGCCAGGCGGTCATGGATGAGACCGGCATCGGTGCGGACGTCGTTATCGATTGTGCCGGGACCGCGTCAACAGCGCGGGCGTCGCTCGAAATTGCCCGGCGGGGAGGGACGGTCCTGTTTTTCGGCGTCTGCCCCATCGGCGAGACGATTCCGCTGGAACCGAATGCGGTCTACTTCCGTGAGCTCACGATCGCGGGCTCCTACGTCAACCCTCATACGTTCGGGCGCGCGATCGCGCTCCTGAAGGGGGGCGTTGTGCGCGTCGGCCCACTTGACGTGAAGGGATATCCTCTCGAGGGGGTTCACGACGCCCTCGACTCCCTGCGCCAGGGTCGCGCCCTCAAGAACATGATCGTGCCGGGATCATGACACTCGCGATGCTCCCTTTCCTCTGTGCGCTTGCCGGTGCCGGACCGGGCCAGCCGGGCGCGGTGAATTTCGCGCACATCGACCGCCTGCTGGAGCGTATCTCCCTAGGAGGGGAAACGGTCACAATCATCCACATCTATGCGAACTACCCCGATTACCGGTGGGTCGCGGCGGCGGAATCCGGCCCGGAAGGGATCGCATGCGTCGATGATGCGGCCCGGGCTGCAGTCATGCTCATGCGGAGCTGGGAGCTCAGGGGGGACACCGCCGCCCTCGGGCGGTCCCGGGGGCTCCTCAGGTTCGTGATGCAGATGCAGGCGCCCGACGGGGAGTTCTACAACTTCGTACGTTCCGATCACACGATCAACACGACGGGGCGGACGAGCCTGAAGTCGTTCGGATGGTGGGCGTCGCGCGGGCTCTGGGCGATGGCGATGGGAGGGAGGGTGTTCGCCG